>ENA-OROZ01000917-OROZ01000917.1-human-gut-metagenome-genome-assembly--contig:-NODE-917-length-30327-cov-8.194371_pt1 | contig 30327 bp, 27 predicted proteins | sample MGYA00242138_ERZ509066 | MGnify/ENA primary metagenome ERZ509066 (study PRJEB26280, sample SAMEA2338691) | human gut metagenome | biome: human gut; feature: human-associated habitat; material: faeces... | reverse complement strand
TTACCAGAATCTCCGCGCCATACGAACGTCCTTGAGCGGTAGAAGTCAGCAATTCATTGCCAATCACTCCATAGTCATTTCCTTTGCAGGTCAGAGGAATACCGTCTACAACGGAGAGCGGAATTTTGTCATAGTCTTTATAGAATCCTTCGACGGAGACTTCGAACGTATCTCCTTTGCGCCAACTAATGCCCAGACTTTCCTGGCTGACTTTCATATAGCGCAGATTGTATTTGTTGGCATACATTCCGTTATTATCTTTAAAACCGAGTGCCGTGTAAGGAGGCAACTGATAATAAAGTCCTGCATTTCCGCTTACGAACCAGTGCTCGGCAAGTTGGTAGGAAAGCGATATGCGGGGAGAAAGCTGATCGGAGAGTGACTTCATGGCCGACGAATAATTGTTGGCATCAGCTCTCAATCCCAAGGAAGCTGTGAAACGTTCGTCCATCGAAGAGTAGCTGATAGTGCCGAAAAGTCCCCAACGTATCATTCCCAAATAGGTGTGGTAATCAAACGTTTGTGCCTGATTGGTATATGCCTTTTGAAAGGTGGTGTTGGTATATTGACTATAATCCAGATTCACTCCGAGATTGACTTTCCAGTTGCGGAAAGAAGAATTGTTTTCGAAGCGGAACTTCGTCTCCTGTTCGGTAGAACGGAGGCGGAGCATCAGATTTTCCGGAATGCTTTCATCATTCTGCCGGTATTTGGTATTGCGGTTGTTCAGGTAACTGTGACTGACTACCACCGATTGCACATGCGGGCCTGCATAGTGACGATATACAGCACCTAAGGTAAACGTTTCCTGCTTGATTTTTGGCAGGTAACTAAGGATATATTCATTGTCCTCGCTATCTGCTTTCGTGTTCAATCGCATATTGTCGATTCCTCCAAGCCCCAATACCGTCAATTCGTTCTGTTCGTTGAACCGGGTTTTCAATTTGAATTGCGCATCGGTGAAAGTCGGCAGGAAAGGCAGGTCGAGCATATCAAACAGGAATTGCAGATAAGATTGACGCACGGATACTAGATACGAGGTCTTTTTTCCAATATGCCCATTGGAGGCCAAAGAGACTTCGGATGCTCCAAGGGTAGCTTTTAGTGAGTTATGCTCCATGTCTCCGTCGCGCAATTTGAAATCAAGCACGGAGCTAAGTGCGTTCCCTCTATCAGTGGGAAAAGCACCGGTATAGAAATTTACTTCACGTATCAGGTCGGCATTAAGGATTCCCACCGGACCGCCGGATGCTCCTTGCGTGCTGAAGTGATTGATATTGGGTATTTCCACTCCGTCCAGATAGAAACGGTTTTCAGAAGGAGAACCACCGCGTACAATCAAGTCATTGCGGTAGCCGATAGGAGAGAAGGCAACTCCCGGATAAGACTGAACAATACGCGAAATGTCTCGATTGGCTCCCGGACTCTTTTCTATTTCCTGCAATCCGATGATGCGCAGGCTGACCGGACTTTCCAAGTCGCGCCGGAAAGGAGAAGCGGTGACGGTTACTCCTGCGAGTTCGGTCAGGTTCTCTTCCATTTCTATCGAAATGTTCAGATCTTTGGTAGATAAGATATATTCGGGAGTAGTGACACTCTTGTAGCCGATGGCTGTCGCTTGGAGGCGGTAGATGCCGGGAGGCACTTGTTCGATGGTGAAATGACCTTCCGCATTGGTGACACCACCTTTGTTCAGCCCAAGAACCATTACGTTAATGAATTCTAATGGCTGACGGCTGTTTTTCTCAATCACCGTTCCCTTTATTTGATGTACAGGTTGGGCTTGTAACAGGGAAAACAGGATGTTAGAAAATAGTAGCAGTGTCAATAGTTTTTTCATGTGATTGCCAATTGTCGGTGCGAAAGTACGAAAAAAGTATTAAATAATGATACCTTCCGTGAATAAAAATAGAATCACTTCTGATTTGGTTCGTTTTACCTGCTGATAAAGTTAGTCGGATTTTGTTTCACATTTCATTTTTATATCTTATTTTTGGAATAATCTCATAATCCGCTAAGAATAAAAAGTTTATGCGGAAAGTTCAAGAACGAGGTAATGAGTTGGCAACTGTTCTGATTTCTACATACTTGCGTGATTTGCATTGATGTACAACTCATCTTGGAACAAAGGTACAACTTTTTTATGAACGAGCAAAAGGACGGTGCATTTTTCATTATTGCAGGGTAATATTTGAATTTGGTATATCATCAATCTGCGATATTATGAGTTTCCCGATTCCGTCATTCGCCCATTTCCTCTGCTCGTCTGCGAAGATAGTACATCAGCCCTTGAAAGTTGAAAGGTCAGGCGGCAAGCCGTTTCGGACTGAATCTTCCTCCTACGGAGAGTATTCAGCCCGAAAACCTTTCCCCTTTCAATGTCTGTACTCAGAAATGCAGACGGCAACGGAAATGAACGACTGACGAAAATGTAGAAGATAAACAGACAGCATACAAACGGGTTCTTACATTGATAACCCTTTTGTATGCTGTTCTCGTTTCTATCCATAGGGGCACTATTATTTTGCAGTAGATGAATATAGGGCAAGCGGTAAATTTCACTCCCTCCAAAAATATAGAGAGGCTTATCCGCTGTTATTCATCAGGTGCTTGCCGTTGTACTCCCGTTTTAATGCTTGCTCAATCTCACTTCGCTTATACAGGACTTTGCCACCGAGCACATAGTAAGGCAATGTGCTATTACTTCGGTATTCGCTCAATGTCCTTCGGCTGACTTTAAGCATATACGCCACCTCCTTATCGCATAGATACTCATCATCGTTTTGTAAGGTTGTCCCATCTTTTGGCATACTATCGAGAATCTCCGATAGTTGGTCGATACTCTCGTGAATGGACTGCATCCACGCATCGTCTTTGGTTCGCATTTCTTGGTACATAGTTCAAATGGTTTAATTGTTATACATTTGTTAGATTTCTCGCCCTTTCCATCTGGCTTCTTTTCGTCTGTCCTCGACCTTTGTTACAATGCTCTCTACATCTTCGGGCAGGTAGTATGTGCGGTTGCCGATTTTGGTGTAGGCAAGCGTTCCGTTATCACGCAAGGTCTGCAATGTACGCTTGCTTATCTTCAATCGCAGACAAACATCCTGATGGTCGAGCCAATTGTTTGTCTTTTTCTTCCCGTTTTTGACAATGGGTGAGTTTGATACTCGTAGAATGAACTGCTCAATCTTCGCGGCAAATTCCTCAAATGCCTTTCTCTCAAAAATGATTAAATCCATACGCTTTATTTTAATTTATTACACTTGTTTTCTTGTTTCGCACTGCTAAATAAGGAAGAGATTTTCATACTTCAATGGTACTAACAATAGGTGTCATTCCTTGTCATATCGTTTCATCACAAACACGATCTTCAGCCATTGAAATAGGCTCTATTCTCATACGCAGTTCCGTTTTCTGAGGACAAAGAAATAGATAAGTAATCACACCTCAATCATACGGTGAGCCTGTTGCAGTATGTGGCACAGTTCGTGGCACTTTTAGATGTTTACAACGATATATTTTAAGCATACATCACATTGTAACCAATATTATATAAGAATATCCCCAAGCAACTGCCAGTCTCGGATCTTGTCCGTAGCATTGTCGTTTGGCAGACCGATGTCTATCCGTCTGCCAAACTTCTGCCCCGAACAGCCGAAACAGATAGTCGCTAATTCTATAATAGAAGTATAGCGGATAGACCAACTCCCAATGTCTCGGCAGTCCGTCTATCCGCTATCGTATTTAAGCCCTTAATTTCTTCAATTAAGCATTTCGTCCTAATCCATAATTACCCGTTCAACTTGGGAATAATCGCGAAAGTAGAACGCCTCTTCTATTACCCTAAAAAGCAATACAATTCATAATCGCCTACATAGACCTAATTAGTTGTGGCAGAATTGTATGCATATTTTCTTTGCAGCAGATAAAAGGTCAAGATTGTGCACAAAGACCATATGTTGAACTAAATAAACATTCACACTATGAAGAAAAAAGAGATTAAAATCAGTAACGAGGAAATGATGGAGTTGATGGGACTGAAGCGTACATCAAACTCCGATGATGATTCGGACAAGACTGCCATTGATTTGGCTATCGAGAAGTATTCACAGGAAGAATTGGCAGCAAAGGGAACTGAACAACCAGACGAGCCAACAACCGATGAGGATACTCCAAGTGATTCAGAGGAGTCCACAAAGATTGTTGAAGTTGAGCAACAGCCACCGACTCCGACCATCCAACGCAGAGTGAGTAGCAAGCAACGCAAACTCTCGTTGGAGGAGTATCGTAACACCTTTATGCGTCCTTACAAGATTGAAGACCGCAAGCCGGTATTCATCAGTGGCAAGTTGCGAAAGATGCTCGACAAGTTCGCCTGCAAAATCGGTGAGGATAGAATGAGTATGTCAGGACTATTGGAGAACATCGTTCGCCATCACATTGAACTCTATTCAGAAGATTTCGAGCATTGGAAAGGAATGTAACCTCTTAATCCATTCTATTTAAGAACTATTCCAACGGTATTTCATTTTGAGGCACTCAAAATTGATTGACCTTCGGTTAGTGGGGAAGCAAGTTTATGTTTTGGGCAGACCAAAACCACTTGCTTCCACTCCCGAAGGTCGCAGAAGAAGACATCCCGTTGGTCTATCAAGTAAACAATGTATGTATCATTTTCAAAATCAGAAATCGTATGAAACGAAGTATCAATAACAAGACATCCAACAAAGGAGGACGACCAAAGAAGAAGTTGTCCGAGAAACGCAAGTACCGCATAACGGTAAAGATGGCTACCGAAGAGTACTATGCTATGAAACTTAAAGCCAAGAATGCAGGAGTCTCGGCAAGTGAGATTGTAAGAATGGCTATCCGTGATTGCCATATCAAGGCACGCCTTACCACCGAACAAGCGGACTATATCCGCAAGTTATGCGGTATGGCAAACAATCTCAATCAGCTCACTCGCAAGGCACATCGCGAAGGCGTAAGGCTGCACTACGGGCAATGCCAACATCTTCTGCTCTCATTAGAAAACATTATAGACCATATCAGCCTATGATGGCCAAGATTGTGAAAGGCTCAGGAGCCAAAGGAATTGTTGATTATATCCTCGATAAGAAGAAACAAGCCACGCTTATGGATTGTCAAGGTGTACTGTTCAATGATAACAGCACGATAACCAAAAGTTTTATTGCTCAATCAAGGCTTAATCCGCGAGTGAATAAGTTCATCGGACATATCTCACTCAGTTTCTCTAAACAGGATCTGCCACGCTTAACTGATGAACTTATGATACAGATAAGCAGGGAATATATGGAGAAGATGGGCATTCGTGACACGCAATACATTATCGGACGACACTATGATAAGGAGCATCCGCACGTTCATATTGCCTTTAATCGGGTGGATAATAACGGCAGAACCATCAGCGACAGAAACGACCGTTATCGCAGTGAACGCATCTGCAAAGAGCTGACACGCAAATACGGGCTGTACTTCGCAAATGGCAAGGAACAAGTAAAAACGCACCGACTGAAAGAGCCTGACAAAACCCGTTACGAGATATACCAAGTTCTCAAACGGGAAGTTGCAAGATGTTCGGATTGGACTACACTGTTGAAGCGGTTGAAAGCCGAAGGCATAGATGTCCGCTTCAAGTATAAGGGTAACACCAATGAGGTGCAAGGTATCATCTTTACCAAGAATGGCTACCACTTCAACGGCTCGAAGATAGACCGCAGTTTCAGTTATTCAAAGATTGATAAGGCACTGAATAGTCACAATCAAGCGGAATATCAGCGACAATATGAACCGCATCATATGCAGATAAGCCATTTCGAGAACAAGGAATCGGAACTTATCAACGGTTCATTAGGCTTGTTGGACTTCACATCTTCGCCCGATATGGATAGCCAGGAAGAGGCAGATTTCCGCCGTTTGATGCAGCAGAAGCCTAAGAAAAAGAGAACAAGAGGATTCAAACTCTAATCATTAACCACTTAAAAACAGAACAATATGCAAGAAAATAATTCAATCATTATCGCAATGTTGGAGGAGTTGCTGACAATCAGCAAAAGCCAACGACCAGAACAAACAGTTAATGCCAATGTAGATTTGATGCCCATTAAAGAGTTAATCGAGAATGGGAACAGAGAAAACAAAGAGTATTATGATTCTAAAACCAATAAACTTGCAGGCTTTGTTGTCAATGAATTTAGCAAGATAAACAAGCGAATGGATGGCATCAGTGAGCAGGAGCAACCCGACTTTGAGGGTGTAAAACAACAGCTTGCAGAGGCTATTGACAAGATGGATGAAATAAAGGTAAAGCACAACATTGACGAGAAACGACACTCGTTTGCTCTTTACACAAAGGAATCTTGGATTCTTTTGTCAATGATTGTCATGCTATTGGCATCAGGAGCATCAGCAATATACCATTTGTCAAGACCAAATGTTCAAAGGGATGATGATGCCCTCAAATACCGTTACATCAAGATGAAAGGCGATGCTTCGGCTGAGCAGATAGTTACATTGGAGGACATCTTTGAACTCAACCGCAATACCGAAGCAATTGAGCAGATGCGTGAAGATGTGGAGACCTATGAAGAGGCTGTTCGCAAACAAGCCACCCTCGCCGAGCAAGCACGCCTAAAAGAGCAAGCTGCAAAGGAACAGGAGAGCAAAGCCAAATCCATCAAGAACAAGCAGGATAATAGTAAGGTTAAACAAAATAAATCAAAACCCTGATTGTAATATGGCAACAGTAAAGATTAAGTTCCGACCATCAACAGTTGATGGCGGGCAAGGCTCAATTTTCTATCAAGTAATCCATAATCGTGTAGCCCGTCAGCAAAAGACGGGCTACCGTCTCTACGGCTATGAGTGGAACAGCCACTTGTCGGAAGTGGTGTTACCTAAGTTCAACGAAAACAGAAAACGCCACCTATCGGAGATTGGCGACAAAATCCGGATGGATGTAAAGCATTTCCAAAAGGTCATCGCTGATTTTGAGCATAGCGGTTGTGATTATACCGCAGATGATGTGATAGCGGAATTTGCATCGGACAACCCCGAAAATTTTCTCTTTCCATTTATGGAGGGCGTTATTGCCAATCTGAAAGCATTGGGTAAAGTCCGTACATCGGAAACATATGCTGCGACCCTATGCAGTTTCAGACGCTTCCGAGAGGACAAGGATGTGCCGTTGGATGATATGGACTCCGATATGATGATGGCATACGAAGCATATTTGAAGAATAACGGAGTGAGTCCAAACTCTTCATCATTCTATATGCGAAATCTCAGAGCAGTATATAATCGTGCCGTAGAAAAGGGACTTACCTCACAACGCTTCCCATTCAAGCACGTTTATACGGGAGTGGATAAGACCGTCAAGCGAGCCGTACCTCTGAAAGTCATCAAACGAATTAAGGAGATGGACTTCTCTATGAATCCGACCTTTGATTTCGCCAGAGATATGTTCCTCATAAGTTTCTATACTCGTGGTATGTCATTCGTGGATATGGCATACCTGCGAAAAAAGGATTTGCAGAATGGCGTGCTTTCCTATCGCAGACGAAAGACGGGACAGCAACTGTTCATCAAATGGGAGAAGTGTATGCAGGAGATTGTGGATAAGTACGACACTTCACAATCCAATTACCTGTTACCCATCATCAAACCATTCAACGATATTGAAGAACGCAAGCAATATATATATGCGGCCCACAACATCAACCGTTGCCTGAAAATCATCGGTAAGGAGTTGGGATTATCGGTTTCGCTCACTCTGTATGTTGCTCGTCACGCTTGGGCGAGCATCGCCAAAAGCAAAAATGTACCACTCTCGGTAATCAGTGAGGGTATGGGACACGACTCTGAAGCCACCACACGCATATACCTTGCATCATTGGACACCGTAGCCATCGACAAGGCGAACAGTATGATATTGAAATCTCTATGAGTGAAGGATTGTTGAGCGAATGAAAGGTCTCTTTGGAAGAGAGAACTTATCTCTTTGGAAGAGAAATGATTACCGATGCAAAATTACACATTTTTCGGAAAATAGCACCAATTTACACTAAAAAATGTTATGCTCGATTCAGATTTTGTTTAGTGGCAATGTGGATTGTTGAGCAAATTATGTCGTGACTGTTCAAATAACCTACTCGTAATCAATAGCAGTATGTCGCATAAATCACTCTTCCAAAGAGAAGTGACCTATTATTCTGATTTATGCGCATTAAGAAATATTGTATAACGCTGATTCTCTTGCTGTTTAGTGTAGGTATTGCGCATTCGCAAGAGAGACACACGGAAATCTGTATTGACTTCCGTGTGAACAGTACTGTCATAGACTCCGCCTATTCGGACAATGCCGTCCGTATGCAGGAGATGGTGGAGTTCCTACGAACTATCCGACAAGACAGTACAATCAATATCATTGAAGTATCCTTCTGCGGAGCAGCCTCTCCCGAAGGCAGTTATCAACTCAACCGCAAGTTGGCACAAAGCCGTCTCTCGGCACTTGAAAAGTTCATCCGCAGTGAGGTGGACATTCCCGACAGCCTTATTACCTATAATGACAGCTATATCCCGTGGGATTATCTCAAATCGCAGATTGAGGATTCGGGACTTATCCGTAAGGATGAAGTAATTGCCATCTTGGAGGAAGAAGCCCGATTGGTGGACTATCATCACCCGAATACGCATATCGATAACCGTGTCGTAAAATTGAGAGCATTGGACGGTGGTAAGGTATGGCAGCAGATGAACAAACTCTTCTTCGAGCAGATGCGAAATGCCTGTGCGGTATTCGTAACCTACAAGAAAGAGTTGCCACCCATACAAGAGCCTATAATCGTACCTGATACCATTAAGGTAGAGCCAATAGTTGAAGCCGTTGAAATGGTATCCGACACAACGGCTATTATAGAAACGGTTATTCCCGAAGTGGAGGAATGGAGCCGCAAACTGCACGTCAAGACCAACGCCATCGGCTTGGGAATGGGCATTGCCAATGTCGCAGCGGAAATCGACTTGGCAAAGCACTGGTCGTTCACTTTGCCCGTCTATTATTCGGCTTGGGACTATTTCAAGACCACCATCAAGTTCAGAACATTCAGCGTGCAGCCCGAGTTCCGCTATTGGCTGTCGGAAAACAACGATGGTTTCTTCGCAGGAGCACACTTCGGACTGGCATACTACAATTTTGCTTTTGATGGCGATTACCGCTACCAAGACCATAACCGTGAGACACCTGCCATCGGTGGAGGTGTGAGCATCGGTTATCGTCTGCCCATCAGCAAAAACAACCGTTGGAGGGTGGAGTTCTCTCTCGGAGCAGGAGTATATTCAAATCACTACGACAAGTTTCACAATACCCCACGCACAAAAGACGGTCTGATGATAGAGAGCATCAAGAAGACCTACTGGGGTATCGACCAAGCAGCGGTATCGTTCTCCTATTCGTTTGACTTAAAGAAGAAAGGAGGCAAGCGATGAGAAAGATTCTATACTTTATTATGTGCCTGCCGATATTGCTTCTTTCGGCTTGTGATGTTCACGAATGGCCTGAAACGCCGGAGTTTGTAAAAATGCATCTTCGTCTGAACTATGAAACGGATATGACCGAATGGGAACATCTGTATGATGGGGCATCGGTCATTGAGCAGGGATATGGCGAGACATACGACAATCATCGTGATTATGGCAAGATACGTTACATTGTCCGCACCTATCCCGTGTCGGAGAAAATGCGTACCACATCGGACTATACACAGGAGTTCGTATTCACGAAAGATATATCAGAGGGTTATGACCACGAAGTGACGCTCGACCTCTTGCCCGGCAACTACAATGTGATGGTATGGTCGGACTTGGTGCAGACAAGCGGTGACAGCCATTTCCACAATACCGACAACTTTGCGGAAATCAGACTGCAAGGCGACCACAAGGGTAATAATGACTATCGGGATGCCTTCCGAGGCTCAAACAACATTTCCCTTGTAGCGGATATTATGGAGCATTTGCCCGATACATTGGATATTGCGATGCAGCGTCCTCTTGCCAAATTTGAGTTCGTAACAAACGATGTGGTGGAGTTTATCGACAAGGAATCTGTACGTGTCGCTTCGAAAGCCAACGGAAACAAGGCTGCATCAACAGATGATACCCCGACAAGAGCCGTAAACGTCGAGGATTACAAGGTGGTGTTCTACTATGTAGGATTTATGCCCGATGCTTACAGTATGAATACCGACAAGCCTGTGGACTCCTCTACGGGAGTGATGTTTGAATCCACATTGAGAAAGCTCTCCGAATCGGAGGCAACGATGGGATTTGACTATGTGTTTGTGAACGGCAAGAAGTCGGCTGTAACCGTGCAGATAGGTATCTATGACAATGAGGGGACGCAACTCTCCTTGACAGAGCCAATAGAAGTTCCGTTGAAGCGTAGCCACCATACCATAATGACGGGTATGTTCCTTATGTCGGAGGCTTCGGGAGGTGTTACCATCAATCCCGACTTTGACGGAGACCATAACCTTATTTTCCCCTAACAGATAGACATAATGAAGAATCTACTACATAACATACAGATATTGGCGATGCTTGCCTTAACTATGATAGGCATACAATCCTGTTCGGATGAATTGCACGATGTGGGCGATGTTCAGGTGAGTTTCACAGCCACACTTCCAACTGACACCCGTACCCGTTCATTCGGTAAGGCGGAGCAGGTGAATACCCTTGTGGTCGGCATATTCAAAAAGGGTGTTGCCGATGTGCATACCAACAGCGGTGGCAGTTGGAACTATTATGAAATAGACCGCCAATCGTTCCCGATAAACGGCACTTCGGTTAATGTGCAGCTAACATTGGCTCAGGAACAGACATATAGTTTTGTCTTTTGGGCGTATGATAACAATCAGAACATCTACGATATAGATGATCTGACCTCCATCGAAATGAATACCTCGCCTAATCTAATAACATTCGCCCAGGCTGAATCCGCAGATGCATTCTTTGCCACGATGGAAGATATTAGCATTACAGGGGATTGCAGTTACCCTGTTGAACTTGTCCGTCCATTGGCTCAAATCAATGTGGGTACTACAGGAACACCGATGCAAGCAACGTTTACTGCAAGTGATGCTCCCAAGACATTCCACCCATTCACAAAATCAGTAAGTGGAGCAACCAATTATACTTGGAATTTCAACGAGACCACAACCGAAACATTCTCGGCTGATGGTACGGAATATAACTACCTCGCTATGGGATATGTATTTGCTCCGACCACAGCCACAAATATTTCTGCCGAACTGACTTTGACTGATGGCAATAACAGCAAAACGGTAGAATTTCTACAGGTAGAGATAGAGGCGAACCAAAGAAGCAATATTGCAGGAAATTTCACATCAACAGAATAAGAGATTTTCAATATAAGTATAACCCTAACAACAAGTTAAAAGCCGAACAGAAAAGTACAAACAAGCTAACATCGCAAAGGTGAGGAACAGTTCCGAGACCTTTACCCTGCATCAGCAGGCAACGACAGATTGATGATAATACTCGGTTCTGCATAGACAGAACAGCCCTCGACAATGAGTGCGACATTCACAAGGGATGTGGCAAACATTAAGAAACAAGAAAATCAAGATAACTATTTGTATAACAATTAAATTTTTCAAAGATGAACAAGAAATTATTCTTAGGTGTGTTCGCAGCAGCAGGTATGTTGCTCGCAACATCGTGTTCGAATGACGAACTGGATATGGTTCAGTCAGGAAATGAGGCGCAGGTGTCTTTCTCACTGGGTCTTGAAGGTGGTATCGCTACCCGTGCTATCAGTGACGGTAAGAGTGCCGATGTTTTGATGTATGCCGTATTTGATAAGTACGGCAATCGTATCAATACCATTCAAAAGGTAAGTAAAACAAAGGTAACATTCCCAACCACAGAAAGCATTACTTTGGCTAAGGGTCAGACTTACAAAGTGGCATTCTGGGCACAGGATGAAGATTGCAAGGCTTATACAGTATCTGATGACATGCAAGTTACTGTAAACTATGCCAACGATGAGAACAAAGTGAACAATGATGAAACTCGTGATGCATTCTTCAAGACTGTAGAATTTACAGTAACAGGTTCTACTTCTATTGATGTAGAAATGAAGCGTCCTTTCGCTCAAATCAATGTGGGTGTGACTAAGGAAGATTGGGATGCAGCTGTTGCATCAGGTGTTGAGATTGAAAATTCATCGGTTGTAATCAAGAATGCTGCAACTTCTTTGAATCTGCTCGACGGTACTGTAGGTACAGAGACTGTAGATGTGAACTATGCTCTCAACACAATTCCAAATGAACCATTATACGTAGATACTGACGGTGATGGTATAAAGGAAGAATACAACTGGCTTTCTATGAGCTACATCTTGGTAGCAGATGAAATCGATGGAGCAAGCAAGGCAACTTTACAGAGCCTTCAGTACACATTTACTCCTGAGAATGGTAACCCTATTGACTTCAAGGAGGGGTTGAACACTGTTCCTGTACAGCGTAACTGGAGAACAAATATCCTCGGTAAGATTTTGACTGGTGATATTCAGTTCAATATTACTATCGACCCTGTATATGACGGTGATTATATTTTCCCTAACACAAGTGGTTCTATTCAGGATTTGGAATTTGCTGCAAGTTTTGGAGGCACAGTTACTTTAGTTGAAGATGTAACAATGCCTGAAGATAGACCATTCCTCCAAGTTGCTGCAGACTTTACTCTTAATATCAATGAAAATGTAACATTTACATCTGGTAATGCTACTAATTATGGTATCATTGTTAATAGTGGAACTACAACAATTAATGGTGATGGCAATATTAAGTCTAACGGAGGTGGTATTGGAATTACCAATGGTGCAAATATTATTTTCAATGGTGGCAACCTTGATATTAACACAACAAGTACGAGCGGTAGATATTTATTCTATCTTGTTGGTGAGGGAAGTACTGCTACTATCAATGGTGGTAACTTTGACTTCAACAAAACTCAGAATCAGAAGAGAGCATATATCTATGCAGAGGAAGGAACAACTGTTTATGTAAAGGGCGGTAACTTTGGTAAGGCCTCTACCCGAGATGGTTATACAACAGGAATCTTGGGGAACGGTACTGTAATTATCACTGGTGGTTCATTTAAGTTCGATCCTTCGGCTTGGGTTCCCACAGACTATAAGGTTGAAAAAGTTGGTTCTACATATTATGTATTACCTGCGAATGCTGTATCAGTATCAAATTCAAATGATTTAGAGGCTGTGCTTAATGGCTCTGAGTCTAACATAGATGCTTCTGTAGCAATTGATTATAGCAACAATCAGATTCGTATTGACCGCAACCTCATTTTTGATATGAACAACAATGAGGTTAAGGCAGGTTCTGCCAGTGCATATGGTCTTGTTGCAGATGGTGTATATGTTCAATTTGATGAGGCAAACATTTACTCACTCGGTGGTGGTGTAGGTGCTGTTAATGGTGCAAATGTTGTATTCAATGGCGGTAAATTGGAGATTAATACCACAAGTACATCAGGTCGCTATTTGTTCTATGCTAATGGTGAGGGAAGTACTATCACTATCAATGATGGTAATTTTAATTTCAACAAAACTCAGAATCAAAAACGTGCTTACATTTATGCAGAGTCTGGTACTACTGTATATGTAAAGGGTGGTAATTTTGGAGAGGCTTCAACACGTAGCGGCTATACTGCAGGTATCTTGGGAGAAGGTACTGTAATTATCACTGGCGGTTCATTTGGTTTCGATCCTTCTGCTTGGGTTGCTTCAGGTTACACAGCAACTGAGAACAATGGAGTTTGGACTGTTTCAGCAAATTAAAATTCCGTTAATACATAACATTCCGTGTCCCTCATTTGTGGAGGACACGGAATCTCTATAATCAATCCCCGAAACCCAGTTTCTCTTGCAATTCAGCCTTTCGGAACATTCCGAAACAAAGAACGAGAGGAGGAACAGCCCTTCGGAACATTCCGAAACCCAGTTCTTCAAGTGATTCTACCTTTCGGAACTTCCGATACTCGGAACAAGGCGAGGAACACACTTTCGGGATTTCACAACAAGCGGAACGATTGTTTAACCCAATAAAAACAACAGAATTATGGTACAAATCAAATCATTGGACATCAGCCGACTTCGCAATGACGAGGATTTCGGCTATCAGACACGAGTGGTGAATCTTGCAGTGGCGATGCTCTCACAAGATGTGGACAAACCAGTGGTGGATGCATACAAGGCCGCCTTGACAGCATTTGATGCAGCATTGAAACAGGCTGCAAAAAACAGTCAGACCGAAGCCGTGGCAGCCGATGAGGTGGTTGACCGTCTGTACACGGGATTGACACTCTATCTGCGTTCGCTCACCTATCACCCTACGGAGAACATACGCACCACCGCCGAGGGCGTGCTCGCCATTATCGACAAGTACGGCAAGCTGACAACCCTCCCCTACAACCAGCAGTACGGAGCATTGCAGAACTCGATGCAGGAACTCAATGCCCTTGACGGGGAAACCCTCGCCGTGCTCGTGCTTGATGACTGGTTGGCAGGGCTTGCCACCGCCGTAGCACAGTTCCAAGCGGCACGCGACAGTCAGACCGCCGAGCAGAGCAACTATCAGGTGGGCTTGGTGAAGGATACCCGTACCGCAGCCGATGCTGCCTACAAGCAGTTCGTGGCAAGCATCAACGCCTTTGCCATTGCCTTCGGTGAAACCAATTACGCAACATTCATCAACCAAATGAATGTGATGATTGCCGATGTGCAAGCAGAACTGAAAGCTCGCAAGACCCGTGCTGAAAATGCGAAGGAGAAAACGGCAGCGGAATAGGACGAGGGGATTTGTATCGGAATAATTCTAATTGCAAGTGAGGGCGGCATACTGATAAAGATGCCGCCCTCACTCATTGAATGATTATCCTTTATATCCGCTCAGTACTGCCCGTATCAAGCAGGAAATCGTAGATGCTCATTGTCTGAATACCGCTTTCGTCGCTCCACGACTTGGTATGCTCACCCACAATCAGGAGCTTTCGGAAAGAATCTCCCACCAACTGTAACGAACGTTTTTCCTGTTCCATTTTCTCCTCGTCCGGCATACGCCAAGCCGATTGGATATAAATGCGTTCACTGCCTTTATTACAAACAAAATCAACCTCCAACGTGACCCGTTGCTGCTGTCCTTCGGCATTGCGGATGCGATGATAGATGTTGCCCACATCCACCAGCCACGCTGACGCATTTCGTTATAAATCACGTTCTCCATTAAGTGGGTAGGCTCGTTTTGGCGGAACGAAAGGATGGCATTCCGAAGACCTATATCCTGATAATAGCATTTATACAGCGATCCGATGTATTTGCGCCCCTTGATGTCGTACCTTTCGGATTTCTCTATCAAGAAGGCATCCTGCATATATCCCATATAGGCAGATACGGTCTTGTCGGAAATGTCCTGCACTTTGCTGACGGACTTGAATGTATTAGCAATATTGGAAGCGTTGACCGGTGCTCCTATACTGGAAGCAATAGTTTTGGAAAGCTCTTCAAACTCAGGCTTCAGTTCGATGTTGTTCCGTTCGTAAATATCACGCAGATACACGGTGCGGTACAGACGACGCAGGAAGTCCGCTTTCTTTTCATCACCATCCTGTGTGAGCAATTGTGGAAGTCCTCCATACATCAGATACTCAGCCCAACCATCTTCTTTATTACTCTCATACACGGACATAAATTCCTTGAACGACAACGGCCATACATGTATTTCATCGCCCCTCCCACGAAATTCGGTAACGACATCCGATGAAAGGAATCGGGAATTGGAGCCTGTGACATACACATCCGTACCCTCGGTTACGGACAGCGTGGAGAGCACTTCTACAAAATCGTTTACTTCCTGCACCTCATCAATGATGATATAGTAGGTAGAATCGTCCAACATCTTGCTTTCTACCCAATCCAACAAGTAGTCCGGGTCTTTGAATGCCTTGTTCTTTCGACTTTCCATGTCAATGATAAGAATGTGGTCTTCATTTACACCGTCATCAAGCAGATGTTGGCGGAACAGTTTCTTCAGTAGAAACGACTTTCCTGAACGGCGCAATCCGGTGATGATTTTGATAAGTCCATTTCCCTTAGACCGCTGGAGCTTTTCAATATAGGTCTTTCTGTCTATAATCATTTTCTACGAATTTGTGTCACGTGTGACAGTTTTTCGGAGGCAAAGATACATCTTTCTATTGAATATAAGTTGTATTACGAGATAAAATCTTTTCTTCAATTACGAAATTGATTGATGTGTCCTGTCGGAATATACAAACTGATTCCGCTTTCTTTTCGCTGGCATAAACTCTCTAACACCTTTTGCCTTATTCTGCTCGCCTCATAGGTATTCAACCGAAATGCAAGTGTAATGACCACTTCAAGATTGTAGTATGTAGCCCAACCTTTAGGGGTGGCTAAATCACATCGTTGGGTGCTTACAGGACAAAGCGTTCCACTCTTGTATATCGCTTTTATAGCGGCTCGGAGTGTCGGGGATATTACCCCGAACAACTCCACCAATTCCATTTCTGACATCCAAACATTACCGCTTGGAATATTTACCTTGCCATTTTCGCTGATTGTTATAATTGCTCGTTCCATAGTTACATTGCTACTGAAATTTCACTAAACGATTGATTAAGTCTGTTGCCGAACATCGTCAAATCCTTGTCTATTTTCTCGGTGGTAATCTTCGCATATCGCTGTGTCGTGGTAATATTCGTATGCCCCAATACTCGGCTCACACTCTCAATGGGAACGCCCTTGCTCAGAGCAAGCGTAGCGAACCCATGGCGAGTGCAGTGGAAGGAAATATCCTTTGAAATTCCACACTCTTTTATCATCTTTTTCAGAGGTTTACAGATGTTCCAATAGTTAAGATTAGGGAACACCAATTTCTCCTCTTGGAATCTCTCGTAACGCTTGATTATCTGCAACGGAATATCAAGCAACTTCACTTGGAAATTGACCTTTGTTTTATGTCTCTTAGATAGAATCCACTTCTCTCCGTTAATCTCTACAATATCATCGGTGGTCAGTTCCTTTATATCCACGAATGACAAGGCTGTAAAACTTGCAAACACGAACAAGTCTCGGATATAAGCCAACTTCTTATCCGCAAATTCGTGTGTCATTACAGCCTTGATTTCATCTTCTGTAAGATATTGTCGCTCCTTGATGTTCTGATTCACCCGATACTGAGCAAACGGATTTCTCGGTGTCAGTCCATTATAATGAGCCTTAGAAACAATTGTCTTCAACCACATACAATGTGACCATACACTGCCATTATGTAGTCCTGCATCAGTAGAGAGATAGATTTCATACTCCTTTATAAAGTCGGGAGTAAGTTCAAGCATGGAAATATCACTACGCTTGTAGCATTTCTTGATGAATGCAGCCAAATGATTTCGTGACCTTACACGCACCTTATAGGAACTTGCAGCACGGTCTATGCCGATACGCTTCTTGAAACTCTCGTTGTCTTTATCAAACGCCCCGAGCAATGTTTCATACTCAGTTCCTATACCCTGATAGGCATTGCGTACCATTTCGGCAGTAACATAGGCTTCTCTATCCGAGATGCGCTGATAATGCTTGATGATTTGAGCCTTGATGTTATCCAAAGCCAAATTGATGTCCCGTGCCTCCTTGCTCTTACCTTTTGCCCGATTGCCTTTGGCATCCCACATTGTTTTTACAATGGTCAGTTTGCAGCTGAATTGAGCCACCGAGCCATTGATTGTAACTCGTCCCATAATGGGGACAATACCGTTTTTCTCTTTGCTTCCGTTCACGTAGAACAGCACCTTAAATGTACTTCGCATAATCCAATTCTTTTTGGTTACAAAATTAGTTATCAGCGAGTTGTACACTGTTATGCAGAATGTAGCAGAGAGTAGAAATAAACTCCAACGACCTATAACCTTACCTCGTTATCGGGTAATGATTTGAAAACCGTCCGCCCTCATTACCTTTCATTTCCTTGCACTTTCGCATCGGCGAGGCTTTCATCATAAGTCCTCATAAGTCATTGAACACCAGTGCTGCCATCATTATTCTCCCTCATTCGTTATATTTTTCCAGAGATAATAATTATTTTTGTGGGACATATTAAAACAGATTCCTTATGAAGACTGTAAAATTGATAACTTGCAATGATGCGATGAAGGCACATATCCTTCAGGGAGCATTGGAGAATGAAGGCATCGAGTCTATTCTGCACAATGAGAATTTCTCTACTTTGTATAAAAGTTGCGTAAGTAGTATAGCAGGGGTGGATATATTGGTGGCAAACGAAGACTACGAGAATGCTGTCCAAGTGTTGAAGGATAACGATAGTTGGCCGGAAGAGTTAACGCTTTGTCCGTACTGCGGTTCATCGGACATCCAGTTGGTTTTGAGAAAAGAAAAGCGTTGGCGTGCTATGGGGGCTGCTATCATTTCTGCATTAATGGTCATTCCCCCGGGAGACAACCACTGGAACTATACCTGTAAACAGTGTCATAAAACCTTTGAAATGCCGGTTGCTAAATTTAATCCTGCTGCAGAGCCAGAGGAATAATTATATCTAACTATTTATAACACACAATGGAAAAGAAAAAAAATCTATTAATTGCTCTTCTTTTAATTTGGGTAGCTCCCTCTTTTGCTGCCAAAGTAGATACCTTGTTAATTAAAAGTCCTTCCATGAATAATGAAGTGCAAGTGGTCGTTGTTACGCCGGATGCTGCATCAGGAAAGAAATCGGTGGCTTGTCCTACTATTTATTTGTTGCACGGTTATGGTGGAAATGCTAAAACATGGATTGATATTAAACCGAATCTTCCCCAAATTGCGGATGAAAAAGGAATCATATTCGTTTGTCCGGACGGAAAGACCAGTTGGTACTGGGATAGTCCGGTCAACCCGTCTTTCCGCTATGAAACTTTTATTTCGTCGGAACTGGTGAAGTATATCGACGAACATTACAAGACGATTGCCGACCGTAAGGGACGCGCCATCACCGGATTGAGTATGGGTGGACACGGAGCGATGTGGAATGCAATCCGTCATAAAGATACGTTTGGTGCCAGTGGAAGTACAAGCGGAGGGATGGATATTCGCCCGTTCCCGAAAAACTGGGACATGGCTAAACAGTTGGGAGAATATGAATCGAATAAAGCGGTATGGGATAATCACACCGTTATCAATCAGATTGATAAGATAGAGAATGGCGATTTGGCTATCATTGTCGATTGTGGAGAAGATGATTTCTTCCTGAATGTGAACAAGGATTTGCATAACCGCCTGTTGGAAAGAAAGATCGATCATGATTTTATTACCCGCCCGGGAGGACATACAGGGCAGTATTGGAATAACTCCATTGATTATCAGATTCTGTTCTTCGATAAATTTTTCAAGAAATAAAACCGGGAATACTTGACTTTGGCTTTTCAATGTTGTATCTTTGGTACAGAATCATAAAATAGATTGAGGTTAAACTACGATAGAAGGAGGGAGCGGAAGCTTTCTCCTTTTTTGTTGTATCCTTGGGAGTCGTGAGCTTTATCCCGGTTTATAAAAGGGATGAAACCAGAGATTAACGTGTTTTATACCGCAGCTTTATAAAAATTAGACGGTGCGTTACGACTCATTAAACGCTGCGTTAGGAGAAGTTAGAGCCTTTGTTAGGTAAAATCAGAGCCTTTGTTTCGGAATAAACAAAGTTGAGGCCTGAAAAGTATCTTTATAGGTTAAGAATCTATAATTCTGCTCTTGACAGAAATAGAGTGATTATGCTACTTTAAAAGAGAATTCGATGTTCGGAATGAAAGATTATTCAAAAGAAACCGAAATGTTGCGTGTGTATGGATAATAGCTGGCCTGTCCCCCGGCGTAGGTCGTCTGACAAATCATCCTGGATGGATTTCCTTTTTTATCAAACCCATACGAATAGACTGTCTTTTCGTCGTTACTTCCTGCAGGACAACTGCGTATGGTGAAATGGCGCGGGTCCTTACCCAATAACCCTGCGTAAAGATGGAATGTCAGAGGGTGTATTTCCAATAAACCGAGGCAGGGCAAATGATATGTCGAACTTTCTTCTCCCGGTTCATAAATGAACTTGTTTTCAAGGCCGTTCATCTTGGAACTGATAGAGGTTATATCTCCGTTCTCGTATGTAAGTGATGTTGATGAATATTCTGTATCGTCAATATTCTCGACAATTCCGGTTAAGTATCCTTCTGCAGAGTAAGAAAATTGATAAATACGATTTTGTGAAGACAAACTGTATACACATTGACTGGCATAGCCTTCGCTATTTAATGTATATACTAAAGTGAGATAGTCAGTGGTAACTGTTACCTGATTATCAGAGTAGCTCAAGTTTACTTCGTTACTGATTTCTTCTTCGAAATAACGTTGTTTTATAATATGTTGAATCAGGCGCTCGCCATCGAACATAAACTTCTCTGTTCTATCTACAGGATTTGAATCGCTCTTGACGGTTTCATTGAAAATCATAGCCCATTGCCCTTTATCCTCTACTGTGCCCTTTTCGTCATCATCCGAACAACTGAATGTCAGTATTGCCAGCAATAAAATAGCTATTTTTTTCATCCTTTCTTATTTTAATCGTAATCCGTTACTACTAAAACGTCTACTTGCCGGACTTATTACGCTTTTCTCTATCTTGATTTGCGCTTTTGTCGTCTCTTCGGTTTCCTCGTCCTTTGGTGGATAAGTTTTGTTCAATACCCCGAGAGCTACACTCAACAAAGTCTCTTTTTCATCACCGAAAGGTAGGAAAGTTAAGTAATCGGTTGAAGCATTGACGGCGTATGTCGGTTTGAATCCACCATAAGTGTCATGTTCTGAATTATAGATAGTGCATACAGCCGGATTGATAGACCACAAAAATTCTTCATTGATAAATTGTTCCGTAGCTACATTTTGTCCTTTGGTTGAACTGCCGATAGCTATTAACTGTTGGATTTTTCCGTTCAGGCTATGCATCAACATTTCCGGAGCTCCTGCCGTTTCTCCACTAATCAAAACGATAAGAGTCGTTAAATCCAGGTTCTTGCCACCGGAGGTGCCTAATAAATCAGAATTAAAAATCAGAGTTGCATCTTTTGCCGTATTCTTATCATTATATTCCAAGAATGCCATTGTTTGGCCAAGGTAAAAAGAAGACACAAGAATAGTGCTTAATAGTTGCGTACAATCAATGCTTCCTCCTTTGTTATATCGTAGGTCGAGTATCACTTGATGGATATTCTTTTGGGCAAGCTCATCCGACCATTCACGTAATTCGGTGTTGTATTTTTCCGGATTGTCTTTAGTACCTGCTGTAAAGCTGTTGTACATTAGGTAACCGACTTCACTTCCATCAGTCAACGTTAATATTTTCTTGCAGTGAATAGGGTTGTCTACCAATGATACGGCTGCTCCCATTTCTACAGGGTCGCCTACCGGTACAACTCGGTAAATATCTTCTTCTTCCTCGCCTTCTACTGGCGGCTCTGTAGGTGGTACTTTTTGATATTTTCCCAAAGTTATTTCCAAAGGTCCTGTGCCTTGCAGTAGTTGAGCCTCATATTTTTTGCTGATATACGATGTATCTACTTTTACAATCCAGTCGCCTCGCTTTAGTACGGCAGCAGCTGGCGAACCAGGAATTACATAAGTAATCAATGCGTTGTAGGCAGTATCGATGTCCGGGTTGCGAACTAGTGAATAGTCGAATCCATAAGTAGGCAGCGGAGCCTCCATCACAGAATCTACAAACGAGTAGCTGTCTTTTTTTGATTTCACTTTAGATAAGAACGAGGCAGGTTCCAGAAACAGATTCACATCATCGTAGGAAGGTAGATCTTGATACCACAGATAGTTCTGTTGCATGATGTCGTACATCCATGTATCCAGTGCAGTTTGATGGGCATACTCCGGCCAGCGGTCGACACCGCAGGAGAAGAAACCACTGATAGATACGAGGATCAGGGCAGGTATGAGGATTATCTTTCTTAATTTCGTCATCATAAAAAGCTTTTTACTGTGCAAATGTAGGAAATACTTTGCTTATCTACCACATTTATGGTATAAAAATGCCTTCAATGTGTGATTGGGTGTTAGAGAATCTTGCCTTATCTTTGTGACATCAAAGTTTTCGATAGGTATTAGCTAAAATATAGAAAGTTATTAATAGACGGATTTTTATTCATGGAGATAGCTGCATTATTATCAGGAGGTGTCGACAGTTCGGTTGTCGTACATCTCCTTTGTGAGCAAGGATATAAGCCTACTCTTTTTTACATTAAGATAGGTATGGACGGAGCGGAATATATGGACTGTTCGGCAGAGGAGGATATTGAATTATCTACTGCAACGGCACGTAAATACGGTCTGTCTTTGGAAGTGGTGGACCTGCATCAGGAGTATTGGGAGAATGTGGCGGCGTATGCCATTGATAAAATTCGGCAGGGATTGACACCGAATCCGGACGTGATGTGTAATAAGCTTATCAAATTCGGCTGCTTTGAACAGCGTGTCGGGAAAGATTTCGACTTTACGGCAACCGGTCACTATGCCACTACCTTGCAATGTGATGGTAAAACTTGGCTGGGCACAGCAAAAGATCCCGTGAAAGATCAGACAGACTTTCTCGCCCAGATTGATTACCTGCAAGTTTCCAAGCTCATGTTTCCCATTGGAGGGTTGATGAAGCAGGAGGTACGTGAGATTGCAAACCGTGCCGGATTGCCTAGTGCCAAAAGGAAAGACAGTCAGGGGATTTGTTTTCTTGGAAAGATAAACTACAATGATTTCGTTCGTCGTTTTTTAGGAGAAAAGGAAGGGGCGATTGTTGAACTGGAAACCGGAAAGAAAGTGGGTACACATCGCGGCTATTGGTTCCACACAATTGGTCAGCGGAAAGGGCTCGGATTGAGTGGTGGTCCCTGGTTTGTAGTTAAGAAGGATATTGAGGAAAATACTATCTACGTATCTCGTGGCTACGGTGTAGAGACACAATACGGTCATGAATTCCGGATGCATGATTTCCATTTCATTACTGATAATCCTTGGAAAGGTCAGGAGAAGGAGGTAGACATTACTTTCAAGATTCGCCACACTCCCGAATTTACAAAAGGAAAACTGATACAGGAAGGGGAGAAGCAGTTTCACATCTTGTCGTCCGAAAAGTTGCAAGGCATTGCTCCGGGACAGTTTGGGGTGATTTATGATGAAGAAGCAAAAGTTTGTGTGGGGAGCGGTGAAATCATCTGTTAAATAGTTTATTTTGATTGGTGAAGATTGGATTATCAGGAGATTTTTCACTACTTTTGTTTCGTAGAATATAAATAAAGGAGGATTGCTTATGACAACGATGGAATTGAAAAGTCTGAAGATGGACTTGGTGGAGGAACTCCTGAGTTTGAATGACAAAGAGATGCTCAATCGAGTGAAGAACTATTTGAAACGACTGAAAAAAATGGAAGCTGAAAAAGAAGAGGAAGAAATCACGAAAGAAGAAGTTCTAGCAGGGATTGACGCCGGACTGAAAGAGGTAAAACTTTCAATGGAAGGTAAGTTGGAGGTAAAGACTGCAAGAGAGTTCATTAATGAATTATGAAATTATAGTTAAGCCGACATTTCAGCGGGAGGCTAAAGGCGAAACACTATTCCTCTTTTAAGGAGGATTTTGTTTCATTGATTGATGATTTAGAACAGAATCCTCTGCTAGGAACGGACTTGGGACATGGACTGCGCAAAGTTCGTATGAAAATAACTTCAAAAGGAAAAGGTAAAAGTGGAGGAGCAAGGGTTATAACATTTACTTTAGTCGTTTCTCAACAAGATGCAGTTTTGAATCTTCTCTATATTTATGATAAAGCAGATAGAGCGTCTATATCAGAAAAGGAAATAGAACAACTTCTGAAACAGAATGGATTGAAATAGAATAGAGAAAGGCACTGTTCACTAGTTTGTGCTAATAGGATGTGTAGGGTAATTCTTATAAGGCGGCATCTCAGATGTAGTATTCCGCTAAATCCACAATCCCAGCCCTCATCGCATATTTAGTAGCTTCATGTACATTATTTACTCCCAATTTGCGAAAGATATTCTTACGATGACTGTTTATCGTATGGAAACTAAGATTTTTCTCTGCTGCAATCTCTTTCGTCGTTTTCCCCAATGCAATTTCTTTTAGGATATTCTTCTCCGTTTGTGTCAATAGATGATCGTCTACGCTTGAGGCAGCCAGCGGAGAAGAAGTGCCTGAAAGCAACAGATTGCTGACATGATTGCAAATATACCGTTGTTTGCGGGTGGCACATTGAATGGCAGTCATGATTTCTTCTTTCGAGTTATCTTTCATCACTACCCCGAAAGCCATACTGCTGAACAGTACCTGGCGGAGAAAGTTCAGGCTAAGTTCGTCAGAGAATAGAATCCAGTCGGCTTCCTTGAATCTTTCCTGCAAGACAATCAATTCATCCGCCCCGGCAAAATTGAACAGTGTATAATCCAATACAATCACCGCTTGCGGATGCAATCGTAGCTGCTGAATCAGTTCAGCCTTGTTATCAGCTTCTAAAAGGAGGGATACTTCCTTTTGTTTACTTAGCAGGAACATCATTCCTGCCTTACTGATATCCTGATTGTCTGCGATGATAAATTCTCTCATAAGCAACGATGAATAAAAAAACTCCGCTACAAATGTACGCATTTTGCGCGATTTGTAGCGGAGTTATGATAAGATTCTTGTATCCGGATTACCAGGAACGTCCTTTGAAGATATTTGACTGGTCAAGCGGAACGATATTTCCGTTCAATGTCAGGTTATTGTTGCTGAAGTTTGGGCTGATGCTAACCGAAGCAGTATTGTTTCCGCTGCTCATATTGATAAATACTTGAGCGGAGATGCCGATACCCTGAACGCTGAATGAGCAGTTTACATTTCCTTTTTTGTCGATATTCATCTTCATATCCGAAGAATTACCATCTACTGTAACACCACCGATTCCGTTAGGACCTGGGTAAGGAGTGTTGAAAGCTGTCTGTACGGTAGCTCTGTTGCCGTTCATCAAGACGAAGTTGGTGTTTGAAGTAACAAAAGCACTCATACCGTTGCGGAAGACAACTTGATTAGCTTCCAATACAAATTGCTTGTTCTTCAAAGCCTGTACAGCTTGTTGATAGGCTGCCATGTCCTGCACCTCTTCTTCGGCACGGAGTTTTGCTCTTTCTGCATCTCTTTGAGCTTTTCTTTCTGCGCGGCGTGCTGCTGCGTTACTTTCTTGTGCATACATCATTGTGCTTGCACTTACTAATACTAATGCTACTAATGCAATAAACTTTTTCATAACTTTTTTTTGTTTAGGTTTAATACGTTGTTCGTTTATTGCAAAAACAAAGTGTATGCCAGATTGTTCACGAACGTCTTGCAATTTTATATCCGATGGCTGCCACAGTGATACTCATTAAGGGGCTGATAATGTTGAAAAAACAATAAGGTAGATACACAAGTGTGGGTACACTCAAGATAGTAGCTTGTGTCATTCCGCAACTATTCCACGGAATCAATACGGATGTAACGGTTACTGCATCTTCCGTCGTACGGCTTAGTAAGCAACTTTCATACCCTTTCTTGGCATAAATATCACGAAACATATTTCCCGTCAGAATGATACTGATGTATTGGTCGGCAGTTGTCAGATTAAGAAACAGGCCGGAGCAGACTGTCGCTCCAACCACGCTGACTGTTTTCTTCATGAAGCGGACGAAGATGGAAGTGATACTTCCCAGCATACCGCTTGCTGTCATTGCCCCGCCAAAACACATGGCGCACAGAATCAGCCAAATCGTATTCATCATTCCCGCCATACCACGTGTAGCGATTAAATCTGTCAGAACGGCATTGTCCGTATGTAAATTTGTCGCTCCATAGACGGTCATCATCAGTCCTTTGAACAAAGAATCGAATCCGGAAACGGCAACTCCGGAAATCTCTTGCAACAACTCCGGCTGAAATATCAAAGCAAAGACACCAGCCAGCAGAGTGGATAGGAACAGCGTAACGATAGAGGGTACTTTCCGTGCTATCAGTATTCCAGTTACAACAGGGACTATTAACAACCACGGAGTGATATGAAACTTTTCGTTCAAAGCGGTTGCTACCTCCGCAATATGTTGTGTATTGCTGGCATCATGGGAAAGTCCTGCCACTGTGAAAATAATCAGTGTGATGATAAGAGACGGTACCGTAGTAATCATCATATAACGAATGTGACGGAACAGGGGAGTGTCTGTGATGGAAGACGCCAGGATAGTGGTTTCGGATAAAGGAGATATTTTATCCCCGAAGTATGCCCCCGAAATGATAGCTCCGGCAATCCATCCATCTTCAAAGCCTTGCGCCTTTCCGATACCCATCAATGCAATACCGATAGTGGCAATAGTGGTCCACGAACTTCCGGTCATTACAGAAATCAACGCGCAGATGATGCAGGTCGATGCCAGGAAGAAACTGGGATGGATAATTTGCATCCCGTAATAGATTAAAGTCGGCACTACTCCGCTAATCATCCAAATGCCACTCAACGCACCGATTATCAACAGAATGATGATGGCTGTTGCCACTCCGGCAATATTGTTGGTGATGGCGAGCTCGTAATCTTTCCAGGGAATCTTATAAAACACCATACCGATCAGGATACAAATGGCTGTAGTGGTAAGCAATGACACTTGACTTCCGCCGCTTAGGGCATCACTGCCAAAAGTACGGATAGTGGCAAACAATAATAACACCAGTACAACAATCGGTATCAACGATACGAGGGGAGAGGGAGCTTTTTTCATCTTGATTCTTATAACCTTTTATTTATTTTCCGGCTACTGTTTGTTGATAGCCGTGCAAAGATACAACAAAAAAGAATGAAATCTTTTGCTTCAAAACATCAGGTAATAAAAATTATTAGATGTTTATATTTGATTGGAATATATAGGAGACGGCTCAACTGGCAAAAGTCTTGCGCCTGATCCACCAGTAACGGATGAAAAGCACTCCTGTCAGGATGAGGGCGATGGATAATCCGGTATAGAAAACAGAAATGAACGTTTCGGGCAGGAGGTGGAAGCTACGGATGGTGATTCCCAGGGAAATCATGAATATCATTGTAATCCAGCTTTTCACATCGAAAAAGGAGAACGGACAATTCCGGCGTTCTTTCTTTTGCTCGATTCGCTGGGTATGTTTATAGTAGAGCCTTCTGAAAACCAATACGAAGAATAATAAGAAAACCACGGTGGCTTCTCCTATTTTGAACATCCAATCTTGGGAAGTGTTTAACCAGGTCACAATTCCTATTCGCAGAATATTGGCACCGGCTATAATCCAGACGGCACCGGCTGTGATAAGTAAGATTTGTCTGTTAACTCCGTATTTCATTGGCGTTTTATTGTAATAAACGGTTTGACCGTTCGTTTTGTTGACTCATTTCTTGTAGAAAATCGTAATTAATAAAGAAATCCCGGTTAAAACGACTCCGATACTGATAACTCCGTGCCAGCCATATAGTTGCCAAAAGCTGCCTGCCAGAAATGTTCCCATAGAACCACCGATAAAGTAAGTAGTCATGGACACTGTATTAATACGGTTCGAAGCACGCGGATTCAGTTCGAAGATACTTGTCTGGTTACTTAGCTGGATGCACTGCATTCCTATGTCAATGATGATGATTCCGGCGATGATACCGACAAAGGTGTTTTCACCGACGAAGAACAACAACCATGCAAAGAGAATCAAACCGCAGCCGATAAAGTTGAAGCGGCGTACACCTACCCGTTTTACGTATCTTCCTACAAAAGAAGCTGTCAAAGCCCCGGCCACTCCGCAAAGTCCCAGCATACCGATTACGTCGCTGTTGGCGAAGAACGGAGCTTGTCCCATTTTAAAAGCCAGACAGGACCACATGGCAAGGAGAGAACCGAAATTCAGTGCTGCCCGAATCGAATAAATGCGTAGTTGCGGATATTCTTTCACTAAGGCTAACAGAGATTTCATCAGGTCGCTATATTTTCCCTGGAAGTTGGTCTGAATATCGGGAAGGACTTTTAATACAACAATCGCGCAGATAAACATCATGCCTGCAGCGATGTGATACATTTCCCGCCAGCCAATCAGTTCACCGATAAATCCGCTGACGACACGTGAAGCCAGAATACCGGTCAATAGTCCTGATAAGACAATTCCTACGTTTCTGCCTTTATGTTCCGGACGGGAAAACTGGGCGGCTATGGGAATGAATATCTGTGGAATCATGGAACAGACTCCCGTGAGGAATGAAGCGATGAGTATCAGATGGAAACTGCGTGTCAGGGCAATCGTCAAGAGGGAGAAGATCAGGACGGTGAAATTGACAAGGATGATTTTCTTTCGTTGATATAAGTCGCCTAAGGGGGTGATGAACAACAGTCCTGCCGCATAGCCTATTTGCGTGACCATGGCAATCAGGTTAGTTCTGAACTCTGATATGCCAAGTTCATGGCGTATCATATTTAATAGAGGTTGGATATAATAGATGTTGGCTACCGAGACACCTGCCACAATAGCAAGCGTCCAGAGGATGGATGCCGGTAGTCCTCCGTTTTCTTTTAATGACTGTTTCATGCGGCAAAGATAATAAAATAAGATGTTTATTCGATGAAGAAAGTAGTGGAAACTGTGTTGCCTTCTCCGTCTACTGCCGTCAGGGAATGTTTGCCGGGAGCGGGTTGCAGGGAAATTTTGTGGAAATCCTGCGTCTGTGTCTGATAAGTGTCGTCAAGATGCCAGAAGATAGTCGCATTGGGGTTGCTGTGTGCCAGTTCGACCGTGAGAAACCCTTTACTGCCGTCCAATTGTTTGGGCAACTTGATATGGGCGTTCATCGGAGGGTAGATGAACTGCATGGATTGGAAAGAATCTTCTCCACAGCCGGCTTTGAAAGGTGGCAGTGGTTTGTATTCCGGATGGTGCTGCTTATAGTACCATTCCCATACGGGTGGCAGGGCAAACCATGATTTCTGAATGGTAGGTTCGGTATTTGCACAGTTTTCATAGATGCGGTGGCTTTCGTCAGCGGATAGCGTGACGAGGTGATGGTAAGGACAAGCCTCCGTCCGTAATCCGGCAGGAAGAATCAATACGGTATCAGTTTCTTCACAGAAACGTCCTTTCAGATGACCGGACTGGCGGCATATTTCTGCATCAACGAAAACGCCTGTGGGACGTTCGAACCACGGTGAAGAAGGGAGGTAACTGAATATGTCGAATAATACGGGACCAGCAGTCTGTGCACCGACCAATCCGGGCTTTCCTTCTCCGGTTGCATTGCCTACCCATACGCCTACTGCATAGCGCGGAGTCACCCCCACTGCCCACGCATCACGGAATCCGTAGCTGGTTCCGGTTTTCCATGCGATAGTCTGCATGGATGGAATTGATTTCCAGTCAATCTCTTCGGGGCGGTTGACTTCTGTTAAGGCGGAGAGGGTGAGCCAGGCTGCTCCTGCATTAGCCGAAGTGGTTTCTTCTGAATCCTCTTCTACGGAGAGAGGACTGAAGTTACTTTGTTCTCGTTTTTCCTGCTTGTTATGATTGCTTTTATGATTACGGCTTGTTTGCTTCGTATCATTGTTTATTTGCTCTGTATTTTCTGTTTCCAGTAGTATCTGTGCTTCCTTTCCTTGAGATACGTTCGGGGAGGGGCTGTTGCTGGAAAGGCTTCGTCCCATTTGCGCATAGGCATTCGTTACATCCCATAATGTTGCTTCTGCACCTCCTAAAATCAGTGACAAACCATAATGAGAGGCTGCCCTATTGATGGTCTTGAATCCCATCTGTTGCAACAAATGGTGAAACTTGGGTACTCCATATCTTTGTAACATGGTTACAGCCGGAATATTCAATGAACGTGCAAGGGCTTCGGAAGCGGGGACAGCTCCTTCAAACTGCATACTGAAGTTTTGAGGAGTAAATCCGTTGATATTAACCGGTACATCCGGTAACAGCATTTTCGGCAATAAACTTCCTTCCTGCAGCATGGCATTGTAGAGAAAGGGCTTTAAAATACTGCCTGTGCTTCTGGGAGCTTGGATCACATCTACCTGGTTTCCTCCTTGTTTACGGTCGAAATGTACATTTCCGCAGTATGCTACTACTTGATTGGTGGGAATGT
>ENA-OROZ01000902-OROZ01000902.1-human-gut-metagenome-genome-assembly--contig:-NODE-902-length-30574-cov-4.447099_pt1 | contig 30574 bp, 27 predicted proteins | sample MGYA00242138_ERZ509066 | MGnify/ENA primary metagenome ERZ509066 (study PRJEB26280, sample SAMEA2338691) | human gut metagenome | biome: human gut; feature: human-associated habitat; material: faeces... | reverse complement strand
AACTGGATTATTTATAAAAATGCATAGATAAAAAAGTTAAAAGCGAAATCCCTGCATCGTGAATTAATGAATTGCAAAAACAGCAGATATTTGCTATAATAATATATGCATGTTAAATGCAACCACAATTCACATAGAAAACGAGGAAACAGACTATGGCATTATTAGAACAGTGGCAGAAAATTGCCTATAATGAGAAAACAGACAGAGGGGAATTACAGAGATTCTGGCAGAGATATTTCCTTTTGGAAAAAGGCGTATATGAGAAGCTTCTTACGAACCCGGATGAGAAGGTCGAGGGAACGGTAAAAGAGCTTGCTGATAAATATAATCTGAGCGTCATGGAGATGACAGGTTTTCTGGATGGAATCAATGACAGCTTAGTAGAGCCGAATCCAATCGATACCATGGAGGAGGATACAAAAGTAAGCCTTGCATTTGACAAAGAAAAATTATACAAAAACATGGTAGATGCTAAGGCTGACTGGCTGTATGAGCTTCCACAGTGGAATGAGATCTTCGATGGCGAAACAAAGAGAAGACTGTACTTAGAGCAGAAGAAGTCCGGAACTGTTATTGTCGGAAAGAAAATCGGACGTAACGATCCATGCCCATGTGGATCCGGTAAAAAATATAAATACTGCTGCATGAATAAATAAGAAAAACAAAATCCCGGTGCTTTGAATGATATCAGAACACAGGGATTTTTATGTATCTGAAAGGAGAAATTATCATTATGAAAAAAATAAAAGAATTTTTTGCGGATATGACGGAAACTGTTTCTGTCACAAAATTGGATGGAACTTTGATCGTTGCGATCGCAGCGCTTTCCGGCGTGATCATCGGGATGCTGATCTCACCGCGCAAAAATGCAAAATATGGCTGTGGTAACGGTACGACTTATATTACCAACAATGGAGAAGATGACTGGGACTGGGATGACGAGGATACAGAATAAAAATTGTCATAAAAACCAGATATTGTCATAAAAAGAAAACCTGTAAACGCTGTTTCAAAGCATAAATCAGACAAAGGGAGAGAGAATAATACAAGACAGTCAGATCATTACGGAAGAAATGATAAAAATACGAAGGACTGTCCCCTTTTTCATGAGGGAGAAAAGGAGAAAAAATGACAATTCTGGATTGTTCGGTAACAGGCTGTATGTACAACGAGGCAAACTGCTGCCACAAAGGTAATATCAAGGTGGAAGGAGAAGACGCAAAAGAAAGTGAAGATACCTGCTGCGGAAGTTTTGCGGAACGTGGGGACCGATGCGCAAAAAACGTAACGGGAGATGCACCGAAAAATATTGAAGTGGCATGTTGTGCTGCGAACTGTGTCTTTAATAAGGAAGAGAAATGCAGCGCAGACCATATCGGTATCGCGGGTGGTAATGCCTGCAACTGCAGAGAAACGGAATGCGCAAGTTTCTGCTGCGGCTAAGAAGTTTTTGCGCCAGCGGTAACAAGGACGGTAAAACCGGAGATTTTGTATAGAAGTCTCCGGTTTTTCTTATAGCGGAATCTTTAGAAATCTGACATAAAATGCACAGAAAAAATTCAGGTAATCTTAACTTGTATTTTGGTTAGATGAGACTTATAATGCGAATAGAAAATAAGTCATAGAATACATTTCTGAGTGTCAGGAATGCATAGGAATGGGAGGCTTTTAGAATGAGAAAAAAATCTCATATTTCGCTTGCAAGATATATCGTAAACAGTCTGGATGACAAAGAGTTAAAAAAACACAGGTTTTCATTTTATATCGGAAGCGTTCTTCCGGATATCAAGCCTTCTTTTATTTACAAAAGACATGAGATCAATGGAACCTTTCCTTATGTAAAAAAACATATTGCCCGGCTGTCGGAAGGGCAGAAGGTCATGAATAAAAAGAACAGAAAATACTATAGAGATTTAGGACAGGTCAGTCATTATCTGGCAGATTATTTTACATTTCCACACAACAAAATATATCCGGGAGGATTTAAGGATCACTGCTCCTATGAGGAAAGACTGAAACGCGATTTGAGATCCTATATCAAAAGCGGAGAGGCTGAGAGGCAGCATATTTCCGGCGGACATTTTGTGGATGCGAAAGCACTCTGCGATTATATCCAGAAAGCGCATGATGATTATATTGAACGAAAACATGATGTCGCAGATGATATCACGCATATTGTTGAGGTAAATCGCAGGGCAATTGAGGGAATGATAGAAGTTCTTGCGAGAAAGAGCGAAAATCACCGTCTGAAACACTCATAATAAGGGAAAACATGGCATCTGGTGTCGAAAAATGGTGAGAAGTGGCATGCTGTTTTGATTGATTTTTGCATGATTTAGGAGTAATATGTAAATATCAACGAAAACAGTATCATAAGTACTATAAAACGCCAGCAACGCGATGAAAGTGGCATAGGAATCTTGGCAGTCAAGGAGGATTCATATGAACAGAATCGAAGAAATTCAAAGAGAAATTGAGTCTGTCCGGTCAGAACTCAATGAATCATTTTTACAGAACGATGAATTCGAGGAATACTATCGAAAGAGTACGGAACTGGATAAACTGATCGAAGAATACTTAGAGAGAAAACAGCAGGTACAGATGAGCTGACAGACAGGCGAACAGGAAAAATATTATTTTAAGAACGATAGGACAAAGGTACTACCGTTCTTTTTTTTGTGCAACAAATTAGTAACATTACCGCAAAAAGCCGTTGGAAAATCAAGGAAATTCTTGATTTTTTCTTAAGAGTGGTTTAAGATGTATATAAATGTGGAGGAAAGTGGTACAAAATGGTGTGAAGTGGTAGATGAGATCCTGTTTGGTGGAAAATCAGATCTTTCGGATTTTAGTTCCACTGAAAGGCAGGTGTTTGTGTTATGTTCATGGGAGAATACAATCACACAGTGGATCCAAAAGGCAGACTGATTATCCCTGCAAAGTTCAGAGAACAGCTTGGCGATGAATTTGTAGTGACAAAGGGATTGGATGGATGCCTGTTTGTGTATACGAAAGAAGAATGGCACAACATCGAGGAAAAGTTCCGGGGGATTTCCATGACCTCTAAGGACGCCAGAAAGTTTTCACGTTTTTTCTTCGCAGGAGCAGCGGCATTAGAACTGGACAAGCAGGGAAGAATTTTACTTCCTCCGGTTTTAAGAGAGTATGCTGATTTACAAAAAGATGTCGTCTTAGTCGGCGTGTTGAGCCGTGTGGAGATTTGGGATAAAGGCAGATGGTTAGAAAATACCTATGACGAGGATGAGATGGATGACATCGCAGAACATATGGCAGAGTTGGGATTTAGCATTTAGAGGTGAGGGCAGTGGAATTTCATCATTATTCTGTATTATTGAATGAAACAATTGAAAATTTAAATATCAGACCGGATGGAATCTATGTGGACGGAACCTTAGGCGGTGGCGGACATTCTTACCAGATATTAAAGCGTCTGGGAGAGAATGGAAGACTGATCGGAATCGATCAGGATGCAGATGCGATTCAGGCGGCAGGCGAACGCCTTGCAGAGTTTGGAAACAAAGCTACACTGATCCGCAGCAATTATGCCAATATGAAAGAAGAACTGCATGCGATCGGAGTGAACGGGGTAGATGGCATAGTGCTTGATCTTGGTGTTTCTTCTTTTCAGTTGGATACACCGGAACGTGGATTCACCTACCGTGAACCGGATGCACCGCTTGATATGCGTATGGATGACAGACAGAGCCAGACAGCGAAAGATATCGTCAATGGCTACAGTGAAATGGACTTATACCGTATTATCCGTGATTACGGGGAAGATAAATTTGCAAAAAATATTGCAAAACATATCGTAAAAGAACGACAGAAGAAAACGATCGAGACAGCGGGAGAATTGACAGATATTATATGCGCAGCCATTCCAATGAAAGTACAGGTGACCGGGGGCCATCCGGCAAAGCGTACATTTCAGGCGATCCGCATCGAGTTAAACCATGAGCTTGAAGTGCTCAGTGATCACTTAGACGAGATGATCGATCTGTTGAATCCGGGTGGAAGAATCTGTATTATCACATTCCATTCATTAGAAGACCGGATCGTAAAATCTAATTTCAAGAGAAATGAGAATCCATGTACCTGCCCGAGTGATTTCCCGGTGTGTGTTTGTGGAAAAGTGTCAAAAGGAAAAGTGATTACAAGAAAACCGATCCTTCCATCGGAGAAGGAACTGGAAGAAAATTCGAGATCAAAGAGTGCGAAACTTCGGGTGTTTGAGAGAAGATAAAGCAGGGAGGAATTAACATGAAGAATCAGACAGAGAGGAGAGCTTCCGAAAGAAATTACTATGTGGATGGCAATACAGTGCGCCGCATGGAAGCAGTGCCTGATTACCGAAGAGAAAGACGGGAAAGAGAAGAGAGAGAACGGGAAGAACAGCTGCGCAGAAGAAAACGCCAGGTAAGAAGAAATCAGGAACGCCAGCTTCGGATGAGCAAGAGGTATGTGGTATTCCTTACAATGGCAGTGACAGTGTTTGGCGTGTTTGCAGGTACTTACATAAAAATACAGTCTGATATGACGGCAAGAATGAATACGATCAGCAGCTTAGAAAGCCAGATCGCTGATTTAAAGGCAGACAATGATGAGGCATATAAGAGAATCCGTATGTCTGTAGATCTTGACAGTGTCAGAGAAAAGGCACTCAATGAGCTTGGAATGTCATACGCAAAAGAATCCCAGATTATCTATTATACTGTTGACAATGATGATTTTATGAATCAGTACAGTGAGATACCGCAGAAATAGCAGAGAGATACTGACATAAGAAATGCAGGGGTAAGGATGGCAGCAAAGAAAAGAAGAAAACCATGGTTGAAATTTCCAAAACGCATGCAGAAAAAACTGATCGTTATGTTCAGTGCGATCGCAGTTTTGCTGACAGGCCTGATTGGAAGACTTATGTATATTGAATATACCAGTGGTGATAAATATGAGAAAATTGTTTTATCACAGCAGGAATATGACAGTCAGACCATTCCGTATCAGAGAGGCGATATTGTGGACAGCAAGGGCACGGTACTTGCAACCAGTATCGCCGTTTATAATGTCATTTTAGACTGTTCCGTCATGACAAGCAAAGATGAGTATATTGAGCCTACCATTCAGGCACTTGCAAGTTGTTTTGAGGACTTAGACAGCAATACACTGTATGGCTATGCAAAAGATCAGAAAGACAGCCGCTATATTGTATTGAAGAAAAAAGCTTCCTATGAGGAAATACAGCCGTTTGTTGAGATGCAGGAGGCTGTTGATGAAAAAGGAAAAAAGGTGAATCCTGACATCAAGGGTGTCTGGTTTGAAAAAGAATACCAGAGAGAGTATCCTTATGGTGCGCTGGGAAGTTCTATTGTAGGATTTACGGCTTCCGGTAACGTTGGAGTGAACGGTCTCGAACAGTATTACAACGAGACATTAAACGGTGTGGATGGCAGGGAATACGGGTATTTAAACACAGATAATAACTTTGAAAAAACCATCAAGGCCGCAAAAAACGGTAACACGGTGGTATCTACGATCGATTCTCATATCCAGTCTGTAGTGGAACAGAAAATTGCGGATTTTAACGAGGCCTATACCGGAAATTTCCGCGAGGATGAGCCGGGAGCGAGTCATGTTGGTGTGTTGATCATGAACCCGAATAACGGGGATGTTCTTGCCATGGCAAATTATCCCAATTATGATCTGAGTAATCCGAGGGATCTTTCGGCGTATTATACGCAGGAGGAGATTGATGCGATGGATGAAGATGCACAGATGGATGCATTAAACCAGCTCTGGCAGAATTTCTGCACCACATATACCTATGAGCCCGGATCTACTGCAAAACCGTTTACAGTAGCAGCCGGACTTGAAACGGGAAAAGTTTCAACAGGAGACAGTTTTTACTGTGATGGATATGAGCATGTGGGAGGACATGATATTCACTGTGTAAACAGAAGTGGACACGGAATGGAAACGCTTGAACAGACGCTTATGAATTCCTGCAATGATGCGATGATGCAGATATCCTACCGTCTGGGAAGTGATATTTTTACAAAATATCAGCAGATCTTCGGATTTGGGCAGCGGACAGGAATTGACCTTCCGGGAGAAGCGCGAACAGATTCTTTGATCTATACGGCGGATAATATGGGACCGGTCGATCTTGCAACGAATGCGTTTGGACAGAATTTTAATACGACGATGATACAGCTTGCAACGGCGTATTGTTCCCTGGTCAATGGGGGAAGCCTTTATCAGCCGCATGTGGTAAAACGGATCACAGATGAAAGTGGAAACACGATCAGCGAAGTGACGCCGACTCTTCTGAGGGAAACGGTATCGAAGTCAACGAGCGATGCTTTAAAACAGTATATGTATTCTACGGTTACAGGCGGTACTGCGGTAACTGCAAAAGTGGATGGATATTCCATGGGAGGAAAAACAGGTACTGCGCAGAAAGCGGGACGTGACGGGGTGAACTATCTGGTTTCATTTATTGGATTTGCGCCGGTCGAGGATCCGCAGCTTGTCATTTACTGTGTTGTGGATGAACCGAATGTCGCAGAACAGTTCCACAGTACTTATGCACAGAATATTGTAAGAGAGATCTTAGAGGAAGTTCTTCCTTATATGAATATATACCGGGATGAAGATACTACCGGTATTCATGAAGGCTGGGGAATCAAGGGGGAAGATGAAGGAGATGTCGGTGATGTGACGGCAGCGGATGTTGCGAATTCTACTGCCGAGGAGAGTCTGGATGTGCCGGATACGACGGATGAACTGCCGGAAAATACTGGGGAACAGCCTGCCGAAGATATTGATCCGGGATCAGATGAAGGACAGCAGTAGGGAAAAGTATAAAACAAAACACATAACCTCACAAAAGTAAGAATAAAATGCTATGAAAACTTTTGTGAGGTTTTTGTATATGCAACAGGAACTTCCTTTCTATAGAAGTAAGACATTTCATCGTAAAAAAATCATGGTGATGTTTACAGCCGTGTTCCTGGCACTTTTATTTTTGATGGGAAGGCTGGTGTATCTTATGGTGTTCTGTTCGGAATATTATGGACAGAAAGCACAGAACCTCCATGAGAGGGAACGTGATATTAAGGCGGCAAGAGGAAAAATTTTAGATGCAAACGGAATGGTGCTTGCCACGAACAAATCAGTCTGCACCATATCGGTCATACACAGCCAGATTGAAGATGAGGAGGCAGTCATAAAAGCATTGGTAAAAGAACTTGGACTGTCGGAGGAGGCGGTGCGAAAAAGAGTGGAAAAGGTAAGCTCCATCGAACGTGTAAAGACGAACGTGCCCAAAGAGACAGGGGATAAGATACGGGCATACAAACTTGCGGGGATCAAAGTCGATGAAGATTATAAGAGATATTATCCGTATGATACACTTGCATCGAAAGTATTAGGATTTACAGGTGGTGATAATCAGGGGATCGTCGGACTTGAAGTAAAATATGATTCCTATCTTCAGGGAACGAACGGGAAAATACTCACGCTTACCGATGCGCGGGGAATTGAGATTGAAAATGCCGGTAAGACGCGGCTTGAGCCGGTCAATGGATACGACCTTAACATCTCCATGGATTATAATATCCAGTTATATTGTGAGCAGGCGGCTGAGAAAACCTATATCAAAAAGGATGCAAAGTATGTGTCTGTAATTGTGATGAACCCGTCAAATGGAGAAATTCTTGCGATGGTAAATTATCCCGAATTTCATCTGAATGATCCGTTTACACTGACGGAAGAGGTAAATGTCCCGGCAGAGAAGAAACAGGATCTTTTAAATCAGATGTGGAGAAACCAGTGTATCAGCGATACTTATGAACCGGGTTCAACATTTAAAATCATCACAGCGGCAGCAGCTTTAGAACAGGGTGTTGTGAAACTGACAGATAATTTCTACTGTCCCGGATATAAGCTGGTGGGGGACCGGCGTATCCGGTGTGCAAAAACAACCGGGCATGGAGCGGAAACATTTGAAACGGGGATTATGAACTCATGCAATCCTGTTTTTATTGAGCTTGGGGAAAGACTTGGAGTTGAAAATTTTTATAAATATTTCAGCCAGTTTGGACTGCTCTCGAAAACAAATGTGGATCTGCCCGGCGAAGCTGCAACGATCATGCATAAAAAAGAAAATGTCGGTCCGGTAGAACTTGCGACTATATCGTTTGGGCAGTCATTTCAGATTACACCGATGCAGCTTGTGACCACGGTTTCTTCTATTATTAATGGAGGGCACCGTATCACACCGCATTTTGGAGTAAAGATCACCGGGGAAGGAGGAAAAGAAGTGGAAACGCTGCGGTATGAGACAAAAAATGATATCTGCACAAAAGAAACATCGGAAACGATGCGATATCTTTTGGAGAGGGTTGTCTCCGATGGCAGTGGAAAAAATGCAAAAATAGAAGGGGTTTCCATCGGTGGAAAAACTGCTACGTCACAGACACTTCCGAGAAGTGACCATAAATATATCTCGTCGTTTCTCGGGTTTGCCCCGGCGGATGATCCGAAAGTACTGGTGCTTGTTGTGATCAACGATCCGAAAGGAACTTATTATGGTGGTCAGATCGCGGCACCTGTTGCCAAAGAAATTATGGAAAACATTTTACCGTATCTTGCGAAATGATGAAAAATGACGTATACTATTGTGTTGTTAAAAAAGTACATGAGGTGTAAATAATATGACATATGAAATTGTAATACCAGTAATTATCGCATTTGCGATCAGTGCACTGTTAGGCCCTGTAGTGATTCCGTTTCTGAGAAAACTAAAGGTAGGCCAGACAGAACGAAAAGAACTTGAATCTCATTTAAAGAAAAATGGAACACCGACGATGGGGGGAATTATGATTCTTGCAAGTATCATCATAACATCCCTGTTTTATGTAAAAGATTATCCGAAGATTATTCCGATCCTCTTTATGACAGTCGGATTTGGTGTGATCGGATTTTTGGATGATTATTTAAAAGTAGTATTGCGCCGCTCTGACGGACTGCTTGCGTGGCAGAAGATGATTCTTCAGATCATTGTCACAGGTGTATTTGCTGTATATATGGTCAAATATTCCGGTGTGGCGCTTACCATGCTGATTCCGTTCTCCGGAGGAAAGTATTTAGACCTTGGATGGCTGGCAATCCCGGTCCTCTTTTTTGCAGTGGTCGGCACTGTAAACGGAACAAACTTTACCGACGGACTGGATGGATTGGCATCGAGTGTTACGATCATGGTTGCGACTTTCTTTTCCGTTGTAGCGATCGGAACAAATGCAGGGATTGCGCCGATCACCTGTGCGGTTGTGGGTGCATTGCTTGGATTTTTACTGTTTAATGTATATCCGGCAAGCGTTTTTATGGGAGATACCGGATCTCTGGCACTGGGTGGCTTTGTAGTGTCGACAGCATATATGATGCAGATGCCGCTTTTTATACTGATCGTTGGACTAATTTACCTCGTGGAGGTCCTGTCTGTTATCATTCAGGTCACTTATTTTAAGAAAACAGGCGGAAAACGTATTTTCCGTATGGCTCCGATCCATCACCATTTTGAACTTGGCGGATGGTCAGAGACAAGGGTCGTTGCGGTATTTTCAATCACGACAGCAATCTTATGCCTGATTGCTTTACTGGCGATGTAAAAGACGGCATGCAGTCTGTGGCTGCAGGTTTACCCGTGGATAGAAGTCTATGACTGAAAACAATAGAATGCACGCTCCGCGAACATTCTATTGTCATGAATTAGATATATGGAATGGAGTAATGCATGGATCTGACAGGAAAACAGGTATTGGTGGCAGGACTTGGAAAAAGCGGGATTGCTGCCGGAGCGTTACTAAAGAAAATGGGCTGTATGGTCTGCCTGTTTGACGGAAATGAAAAATTCGACCGCAGTGCATGGGAAAAAACATATCCTGTATTTTCGGATTGCCCGTTGTGGATTGGAGAACTGCCGGATGCGGCAGTACAGGCGATGGAACTTGCAGTGGTAAGTCCCGGAATACCGCTTGATACGCCGGCGATATTAAAATTACAGGCTGCGGGAGTGCCGGTCGTAGGAGAAGCGGAACTTGCGTACCGGTTTGAAAAAGGGCGCGTTGCAGCGATCACGGGTACAAATGGTAAGACAACAACGACAACACTGGTGGGAGAAATCTTAAAAAAATGTTATCCGGAAGTCTTTGTGGCTGGAAATATTGGTATTCCTTATACTTCAATTGTGGAGAAAACCACAGAGCAGACCGTCACAGTGACAGAGATCAGCAGTTTCCAGTTAGAAACGATGGAAACATTTCATCCGTCTGTTTCTGCAATTTTAAATATTACGCCGGATCATCTTGACAGACATCACACGATGGAGGCGTATATCCGTGCAAAGGAGGGCATTACAAAGTGTCAGACAAAGGAAGATACCTGTGTGCTCAACTATGAGGATGAAATACTTCGGAAATTTGCCGAAACATTAAAAGTAAACGTTTTGTTTTTCAGCAGTAAAAGACCATTGGAAGAGGGAATTTATCTGCAGGAAAATACGATCTGGATCGCTGGAAAAGAAACAGAACGGCAGCGCCTGATTGATGTCGGTGAATTAAAACTTCTGGGCATACATAATTATGAAAATGTTATGGCGGCAGTTGCCATGACCATAAGTATCGGAGTACCGATGGATGTCATTGTAAAAACACTGCGTGAGTTCCAGGCAGTAGAGCATAGAATTGAATATGTTACGGAGAAACGTGGCGTAAAGTACTATAACGATTCTAAGGCGACAAATCCGGATGCGGCAATCCGCGGGATCGGTTCAATGAATCGTAAGACACTGCTGATCGGCGGCGGTTATGATAAAAATCTTGAATTTGATGCGTGGATTGAGAGCTTTGATGGGAAAGTAAAATGTCTATTACTGATCGGACAGACAAAAGATAAGATCGCAGTCTGCGCAAGGAAACATGGTTTTGAGAATATTGTATGCTGTGATACATTAAATGAAGCGGTAAATATCTGTTATAGGCTGGCAAAGCCCGGGGAAGCAGTATTGCTTTCACCGGCATGTGCGAGCTGGGGAGATTTTAAGGATTATACACAGCGGGGAGAACTGTTCCGGCAATATGTCATGGAACTGCCGGAATAAAACGGTTGTGGGGCTTGATCAGACAGGTTTTGTGTAAATGAGGAAAAATTATGGCAAGAAGACGGAAAAATGAAAAAAGACAAAAATCGATCCGGTATTTTGATTACAGCCTGTTATTTCTGATTATATTTTTGTTATGTTTCGGACTGATTATGTTATATAGTACCAGTTCCTACTATGGCTCAACAAGATTTAACGATGCAGCATATTATGTAAAAAGACAAATGTATGCAAGTGCACTTGGAATAGTGGCAATGCTTTTTATTTCAAGAATCCCATATAAGTTCTGGATGCAGCTTTCAACGCTTGCGTATTTTGTGGCGCTGGTACTTTGTACAGCGGTTATTTTTGTCGGAACAAGTGCAAAGGGACAGTCGAGATGGCTCAGGATCGGACCGATCCAGTTCCAGCCATCTGAGATCGCAAAAATTGCGGTTATCATTTTCCTTGCGACGATCATCTATAAAACGCCTAAACGCATTGGGGAAATTATGAGTCTGCTTAAGATCATGCTTTTGATTTCACCGGTTTTGGCAGTGGTTGCGTATAATAACTTAAGTACGGCAATCATTATCCTTGGAATTGCTGTCTGTATGTTATTTGTTGCGAGTCCGAAATATTTACAGTTTATTTTAATGGGAATAGGAGTATGCCTTTTTGGTGCTCTGTTTATTCTGCTGGCGTCTTACCGTGCGGAACGTGTTATGATCTGGCTGCACCCTGAGGATTATGAAAAAGGGTATCAGACGCTGCAGGGATTATATGCGATCGGTTCGGGAGGCCTTTTCGGAAAAGGGTTAGGAGAGAGTATGCAGAAACTGGGATTTATCCCGGAGGCACAAAATGATATGATCTTTTCGGTTATCTGTGAAGAACTTGGACTTTTTGGTGCAGTCTGTCTGATACTTTTGTATCTGCTTATTATCTGGCGTCTGATGATCATTGCAAACAATGCATCCGATCTGTATGGCGCATTGATCGTAGTTGGTATTATGGCACATTTGTCCATTCAGGTACTGCTTAATATTGCGGTTGTAACAAATACAATACCGAATACGGGAGTATCACTGCCGTTTATCAGTTATGGAGGAACATCCATATCGATTTTGCTGGCTGAGATGGGGCTGGCACTTTCTGTATCGAGGGGAATTAAATTAGAGGTTGCCTGATTATGAGGATCAAAGAACAGAGAAAAAGAAAAAAAAGAAGAAGAATCGGGATCTGTATCTTTCTGGTAGTTCTGATGTTGTTTGCACTTGCGGCACTTATTGTGGTAAAGGTATTTACAGTCCAGAATGTAGTTGTGGAAGGAAACAGTCTTTATTCTGCCGACCAGATCAAAAATATGGTGCTGGACGATGATTATTCGTGGAACAGTCTGTATGTAGATCTGAAATACCGGTTTGTGGATGTCGGGGAAGTACCGTTTGTGGATACGATGGAAATTTCGCTGGATGATCCGCATACATTGCGGATTTCGGTTACAGAAAAAGGTATTCTGGGCAGTTTTTATATTGATACGCTTGGACAATATGCGTACTTTGATAAAGACGGATTTGTTGTGGAAACTTCGTCGGATGTAATCGAAGGAGTGCCAAAGATCACGGGAGTTACCTGTGATAGTGTGGTTTTATACGAAAAACTGCCGCTTGAGGATACAAAACTGCTGAGAAATCTGTTGACACTGACACAACTACTGAAAAAATATGAACTTGAACCGGAAGAAATCCACTATGACAGTGCAATGCAGCCACAGCTCACTTACGGAACGATTGCGGTCAATGTTGGTTCAGAAGATTATCTGACACAGAAAATTGCGAGACTTTCCGCAATTATGCCACAGTTGTCGGGACTCTCCGGTATACTGCATTTAGAGACATGGACGCCGGATACGACAGATATTGTGTTTGACCGTGCAGATTTGTAAAAAAAAAGTGTAATCTTTTTTGAAAAATCAGTTGATTAATTGTAAGAAAAATTATATTATAGATTATATGAGTTTTTTAGCTGTAATTTTTTAAGCTAAATGAAGGAGGAACTACCTTGCTGGAGATTAAGACAACAGAAGCGGATACCAGTGCAAAGATCATCGTGATCGGAGTAGGAGGAGCTGGTAATAATGCTGTAAATAGAATGATTGATGAGAGTATCGGGGGAGTCGAGTTTATCGGAGTAAATACAGATAAACAGGCGTTGGCACTCTGTAAAGCACCGACACTGATCCAGATCGGTGAAAAGCTGACAAAAGGACTTGGAGCAGGAGCACAGCCGGAAATCGGTCAGAAAGCCGCTGAGGAAAGCATGGAAGAATTATCTGCAGCAGTGAAGGGCGCGGATATGGTTTTCGTAACCTGTGGTATGGGTGGCGGAACCGGAACAGGTGCAGCACCGGTTGTTGCAAAGATTGCAAAAGAGCAGGGAATCTTAACGGTCGGCGTTGTGACAAAACCATTCAAATTTGAAGCAAAACAGCGTATGTTAAATGCACTTTCCGGTATTGACCGTTTAAAAGAGAGCGTTGATACACTGATCGTGATCCCGAATGATAAGCTTCTGGAGATCGTTGACAGACGTACGACCATGCCGGATGCCTTAAAGAAGGCAGATGAAGTGTTACAGCAGGCTGTTCAGGGAATTACAGACCTTATCAATCTGCCGGCACTGATCAATCTTGACTTTGCTGATGTTTCCACTGTCATGAAGGACAAGGGTATGGCACATATCGGTATCGGTAATGCCAAGGGAGATGACAAAGCAATCGAAGCTGTCAAACTTGCAGTTGCGAGTCCGCTGTTAGAGACCACGATCAATGGTGCATCCCATGTTATTATCAATATTTCCGGTGATATTTCCCTGATGGATGCGAACGATGCAGCAAGCTATGTTCAGGATCTTGCAGGTGATAATGCAAACATTATTTTTGGTGCGAAGTATGATGAGTCTATGACAGATGAAGCTACGATCACAGTTATCGCAACAGGACTTGAGAATGCGGCAGCACCGAAGAGCAAGATTATGCCGGATCTCCGCTATGGAAATACAACAAACGTTACAAGACCGGTTGGAACACCTGGCATCAACAGACAGGCGGCAAATCTTGGCGCAAGTGTACAGGCACATACGCAGACACAGACGGCTGCACCATCATTTTCTGGTATTCAGAGACCGCGTCAGCCTGAGAGCACAGTACAGCCAATGGATATTAAAATTCCGGATTTCCTTAAAAATTCAAGAAAATAATATCTGAGATAAAATATTAGAAAACATAACAACAGATATGCCTGCAAAGTACGCGGGCTGCTGTAGCAGTTTATACATCTGAAAAGAGATTTATGTGTTTGAAGAGAAAACACATAAATCTCTTTTTATATATAGAAAAGAACAACGCTTGTCGAAAATAAGGGATGATTTGCGGGATTTGGAGTACCTGTTTTGACAAAAAGTAAAGTTGTACTGTTTTATAATAACAGTAAAGATACGAAAGAGTCTGGAGAAAAGGGGTGAGACGAGATCTATGTATTTTATGCAGATGTGTTCCTGCTTGAAAATCTGTTTATGGACTATATGGCAATACTTGGATGCAACTGCCTGCTGAAACGGAGGATACATCCCGGGCGGCTGTTTGCGGTATCGCTGATGTTTTCACTGATTCATCTGTTTCTGGTGTGCTTTATCCATAACAGGATCCTGTATTTTTTGATCGCACATTTTGTTTTAAACACAGGGATGGTATTTTTTTGTTTTGGCTGGGAAGGAAAACGCAGTTATTTAGAAAACTGGGTTGTGACCTATTTTATGTGCGTGATACAGGGAGGTGCGCTTGAGTGGCTCTTAGAACAGCATATATTTTCGCAAAATGAAATTTTACAGATGCTTGTTGTGGCAGCGGTAGTTGTTACGGCAGTGATCTGTTTTGGTGAAAGGCGCGTTTATGGAAATCATATATATCCTGCAGAGTTAAAAAAAGGAGAAAGGCATATCAGGCTGCGTGCATACTGGGATAGCGGGAATCAGCTGACGGATCCGTACACAGGACAGGAGATCAGTATTCTATCGGGATCTGTGGCGGAAAAATTCTTTACAAAAGAAAAGGATCTGGTTCGTTTTGTGCCATATCGGTCACTGGGGGAAAAGGATGGACTGATCGCGGTAACAAATGTGGATGAAATGACTGTTTTTCAGGGAAAACGTGCGGTAAAAATCCCACATGCAGCGATTGGAACCGCAGATAAGATGCTGTTTGACGGTAAGGAATATGAAATGCTCTTAAATGCTTCGAGCATTATGCCACAGGGCGGCAAGACAGAAAATAAGAATTAAGGTGGAATTGAAAATGTACATAAAATTTGCGATACCAAAGATAAGAACGATGATATTTCCTGGTATTTTTCGAAAGAAAAAGGATGAGGTGCATTATATCGGAGGCGCAGAGGTGCTTCCGCCGCCGCTTGCCGGTGAAGATGAGGCGGTATGCATAGAGATGCTTACCAGTGATGAGAGCGGACAGCTTGCAAGAAAACAGCTGATTGAACATAACTTGCGGCTTGTGGTGTATATTGCAAAGACAAATCACCTCCACCTTCCAGCTCAACACGGCTGCTACGGTCTGCACTCAAATCGGCCTTCAAGCGGACAGCCGGATCGATGTGTACAGTCATAATCATATCCAGTCCACCCAAAGAAAGAGTCGGCACCTCTTCTTTATTTAAAGAAGTGGTATCTGCAAACGAGGTGAAAGTCACCAGATCACTCAACCGGTCCTGTACGGTGAGCGGAGAGTCAGTAAGTACATAGGTAACATCCGTATTGCCCAGCAAATTCACATTACCACGCATCATTAGTGCTTCCAACGGGCCGCGGACCGTGGCATCAAGGTCAACAAAGACCTTACCATAGACCATACTTTCCTTCGTCCGTTTGGCATTGAGCAATGTATAGTTCTCAGCAAACAGTTTCAGGTTTGCCATCGGACGACTCATATCGCGAAAGTCAACATAACCGTCAATACTGAACGGATTTTTACTGGTGGTATAAATAGCAAATTTATCAAACACGATGCGATTATTCTGTACTTGTATCGGACGGTTATCAAATGTAAACCGGGCATCTGCCTGACGTGCATAGACAGAAACACTATCCAGTGACAATCCGCCGTTTATCAACGGAGTGTCAGTATATCCTGTAATATGCAAATCACCATCCATATCACCGGAGAGAGTTACCACCTGATCGGGTACAAACACATTGGCAATCGTAAGCGGGAAATGCTCAAGCGTGGAATTCACCACAATACTGTCTTTCCCGGAAATCGTAGGATACAACGCTCCGTCAGCAACCATAATCTCCGTACCTTCATGTGTCAGGTACGTATTCACATACTGTTTGCCAGCCTCACCCGGAAGCCAGGTAGCTCCCAAAGAAACATCACCGATACGTTGGCGCTCGTAAGTCAGCTCATCAATGCTGGCTTCAGCAGAGAGCTCCAGAGAGTTTTCCGTTTGTATATAGTGGGCTTCGGCAGAAAGCAGTCCGGTAATATCGGGCATATAGGGCAAGATACTAAACAGTTCATCCAACCGGATACGGCGCAACTCGACATCCATATTCTGCAACGAAACCGTATCACTTGGCAGAGACTGCATCCGGATTCCCATCCCTTCATTATCCTGCATATCTACATTGGCATAAACACGCATATTATTGTGCAGATAAATCCAGTTGTGATGCTCCTCAAAGCGAAACTTATGGAAAGCAATGACAGGCTCCTCCGGTATCAGGGTCAGGGCAATTCCATTCCCCTTACCACGACCACCATAAAGAGGCTTGGCGTTGACTCCAAAAAGTAATCCGGTTTTTCCCTTATCATTAATATACTGTGCAGTCAATTCGGCATCCTTATCACGGATTTCTCCTGTAAGAATCGATTTAAAAGAGATCTGCGGATTCTTTGGCCCATTGATTACTCCACCATGCAGACTGATGCGGCTTGTGTCTTGCTTCAAAGTGAGGAAAATAGTATCAAGCTGCAAAGTATCTATCTTGAGTGCATGAAGAGAAGCCTTGCCATTAATTCCCCAATCGGGCGCACAGCCTATTTTGACAGAAGCATCCTGGTACGATATTTTCTGTGTGGCAAGATACCATGCCATCGGATTATTGCGTCCTGCCGAGAAAGAAAAGATTGCGGTAGGCAATGCTTTACGCAACTCTGCATGATTCAGTTCTTTATTATCCAGTTGCCTCATCAGTATATCGGCAAAGTGAGTAGACTGGCGGATCAAAGGTTCTAATCCGGCACGGGCACTAAGGTTCAGCTTCAAGTCGCCGGAAGTAAGATGGGTAAATACACGCTCTTTACGAACTTCTCCGGTAAACTGGAAAGCCAGTACTTTCTCCTTCCCTAAACTGACGCCCACCAGTTTTTCAGTGTCGAGCGAAGTAACATCCAGTTCTACTTTTCCATCCGGATAACGGTGGGCAAGATGATATTCCGCATCGGCTTTCATCTTCAACAAGGCATTGTCACTGGTCAACTGTGCCGTAGCAACTGCATTCTTAACTGCTCCCGAAAGTTCAATACCGGAAATCCGATAATCGGCATAATGCAGTTTATCAATAGATGCATTGACTGTAGCAACCGAACGATAAGAGGTAAAGTCGAGCCCACGCCCACGGGCAGAGAGGGAAGTGGTCAGTTCATAAATAGAATCATGCGGAAGGAAATGATTCACCTGCAGATCTTCAATCTTCAAATCGGCACTGTATACTTCGGTATTTGTATTAAGATTGGCAGTAAGATTCAACCTGCCTTCTTTTTCTTTCAGTTGCAAACGGGCATCGTATTTAGGTCCCTCCATGCCTAAGCGGGCATCAAGTAACATACTGTCCGGAATAACCAAAGGTGCTCCGGGCTTCATGTCTGCCAGCGCTGTCAGGAAGTTAAGGTTTCCGGTTCGCATCTTCAGGTCAATAGCAGCAGAACGAGTGACACTATCCATCAAATTATATAACTCTCCACCACCATCCAGAGAGAAAGCACCGGGCAGATCAATCTTAAAACGGGAAATCTGCATTGATTTCAGGTTTCCCTCTGTGCCTGCCTGAACAACAAGGGGCCGGAAGGGATAGGCGTCTTTGAATGCATCAGGGAGTTCACCGGCAAACAAAAGCACATCTTGTTTACCAATAAGAGCATTGAAACGCGCAGTCAGACGTCCTGTAGTAGGAATATTTACCAGCTCCCAATATGTCTGGGCAGTCAGGTTCATTTCCGAATGGGGAGTAAGTAAGCGGAAATAAGGCACACGGATCAGTGTACTATCAGCAAAGACGCGTCCCGTAAGAGAAGTTACACTGAGTCCGGAACGCTCATTCATGGAGAATTCACGAATGACTGCGTTCATATTACGTCCCTGATAGAGAACAGAGTCAATCCCGATACGGATATCACGCAAGGCAATGTGTGAAGGGTCAAAACCCTCGGCAGGCAAAGCATTCCCCGTATCATAATTGACCGAAGCTCCTGTCAGCAGAAAGGACCGCAAACCATAAAACTGCTGTTTAAGGTCGGCAGACACATCATTGACAGTTGCCTCACCCACATGGGCAGCCATACGCATGGAATCAGCAGGAAGTTGCATGCTGAAAGAGACATTCTTCAGATTAAGTGCATGAAGATTTACTTTCCAGTTGACAGGAGCCGAAGCGGTGTCCGGCTTCTCCGTAGTAGTGGTATCTGTAAGAATAAGTCCGATATGGGTATCGGAAAGCTCTGCACGATTTATAACAGCTAACTCATTGCCAAGATCTACCCCATGGCTTTCGAGAAAGAAGCGCCCCAATACACCACGAATCTGCATACCTTCTATCAGATTGGCCGAATTGACAGCTACGCGCTGAATAGTGATATCATCCACTTCTATTTTTCCTTTGAACAAAGGCATAGCCTGCACATGCACATTAAGACTGGCCAATGTGAGTAACGTGTCCGGAGCCTGTACGACCTCTACATCCCGTACTAACAAGTTTAATGGGAAACGGAGATCAATACGTCCGACATTGATTTGCATACCGGTAGCCTGAGATGCATATACAGTGGCCTGCTTCCGTAGAAAATTCTGTACGGGAGGCACATAAAGCAGTATCATTAGTACTACAAAAAGTAGTATAGGAGTGAGTATAACCCAACTCACCCATTTTATCCATTTTCGTTTCATCAAGCGTGTTTCAATACTTTAAAGAGATACAAAGTAAACAAATAAATCCGGGAAAAAGATTTAGGAGTTCAATAAATACTTCCTTGCTTCCTCTACAACCAACCGTAGTAAAGGCAATACAGCCTCTGTTTTTTGTTTCACTTCATCAGAAATGTTATCATCGCGCCGAGCTTCCAGCCAGGACAATAACGGCAGTATATTTCCTGCCCCTATCAAAGTCAGCAACGGAAGCAATTTATGCGACATACCAGCAATACCAGCCATATCTTCATCATCCAATGCCTTCTCCATCCGACCAATATTTTTCTCTGTTTCTTCTATAAAGGAAGAGATAATAGAACGTGTAGCCTCCGGTTCGTATTCAGTAAAGGCGGCAAGAGCTTTGAAATTCAGAGAATTGACAGTTAGAGAATTGACAGTTGACAATTGACAATTGACAGTGGGCTGCGCTACTGTACTGCATACTAATGGCTCCTCCTTCACTGTCAATTGTTCACTGTCAACTCTCAACTGTCCACTCTCAACTGTCAATTGTCCACTGTCAATTGTCAATTGAATAAGCTCTTTCACCGTAAATGGTTTATGCAGACAGCCGGCAAAACCATGTTCCAGAAACTCGGCTTCATTCATATCGCTGCGGGCCGTAACGGCTATAATCGGAATTGTTTTTGCTTGGGGAATATTGGAAGCACGAAGTAGTTTCAACAGATCAAAACCGTTAATAGCAGGCATCTGGACATCTGTAAGCAATACATCAAAATGATTCTCACGAAGTTGCTCTGTCAACTCGTCAAGTTGCTCGCAACAAGTAGCATGAATGCCCTGCTGCTCAAGCATGGCAGCAGTGAGTGTCAACTGTATTTTATCATCATCGATAAGAAGAATATTTGCCGCAGGAACCGGAAGCTGTGTTCCTTCATCCTCTTCGGCAGCAGGAACAGTATTCGTATTATTTATTACAGATTGCTTTTTGTCTTTATAGTCTGATAAAGCTTTACCTACCGGGTATAATGGCAAAATCACTGTAAATGTGCTCCCCTCACCTACTACACTCCGCACATCAATTGTACCTTCAAGCAAAGTAACCAATTTGTGCACAATAGAAAGTCCAAGTCCAAAACCTTCTTCACCTTGAGCACCGGGCAGTCGGGTAAACTCCTGAAAAATACGTTCCCGGTCTTTGGCAGCCATCCCCTTACCGGTATCCGTTACATCAATGTGCAAACGAGACGAAGAATAACTTACCGAAAACGTGATCTCTCCTTTGGAAGTAAACTTCACAGCATTAGAAAGCAGGTTGTTCACAATCTGACGAATGCGAAGCGGATCACTGATAAAATGCTCATCAAGTTCTGGAACTATCTTACAACGAAGCACAAGCCCTTTGGCTGCAGTAAGAGGTTCAAAGCTAATGCGAATTTCTTCAAAAAGCTGTGAGGGATTGAAAGTAACGCGGTTGACTTCCGCTTTATTCAAGTCGAGACGATGGAAATCGAGCAAGTCACTGACCAGTTTCAACAGATGTTGTGAAGAGCTCTTCATATTATCCAAATAGAAGCGCTGACGTTCATCTTCCGTAAGACGAACCAGCAAATCAGTATAGCCTATGATAGATCCAAGAGGTGCCTTAAAATCGTGGGTAATAGCAAGCATTAATTTTTCACGGGCCTCCAGCAGATCTTCGGCACGACGGTTCGCGTCTTCCAACTCCGCCCGATAACGATTACTTCGAGTTATATCTCTCCAGATCAATATAAGAAAAAAGGCAGAAAGTAACACGGCACCTACAGCAATTCCTCCAATGGTACGGGCAGAACGCTGACGAATATCCTGCTCCTTCTGGGCATTGAGTTGTGCACGTAACACAACATTTTGTTCATACTCTTTCACCAGACTATCAATACGGGCCGTCAGTTGTGTATCAAGACGTCGGAATTGCACATTTCTCCGCCGGATAGTAGTTTTCTTCTTTGCCCGCTTCTGCTCGCTGGCGGTACGAATCTTCTGATGCAATGAATCAGCAGGATTATAAGCTTCAAGAATCGTATCGGTAGCAAACTCTTGTGAGGTGTTTACCAATACAGCAGTATCTTGTTTGGAGGGAACAAAAGCCTCGGCCAGCCTCTTAAAAAAACCTTTCTTCTTAGGTTTTGTAATAAGAGAATCACGGGTGGTAATTACGCGATGTTGTACACGCTGTTGAATAACAACCGAATCCTGTTCAGCGATGATTTCTTCAATCTCCCTGGCGGACAGAAGACTATCATTAGCCTCACTCAACACACGAAGCATCCGGATCGTATTCTGATCTTTTTCACGCAACAGCACCAACAAACTATCTGTCATCAGACTTTGTTGATCGTCCGAAGCCGAAAGAGTCTCCATCTCCCGGTGAACAAACACAAGAGAAAAGAGTAATATCGCCAACAGAAGAGAGTATCCAATGGCAATCTTTACTTTGGTAAAACGTGAAGGAGTCATAGGCAAAATGTTATAAGGTTATAGAGTTATAGAGTTGTAAAGTTATAGGGTTATAAGGTTATAAGGTTATGGAGTATAGGGATACGATGTTATTAGATTAGGTTATCAAGCTCGCAAAATATAACATTATAGCATTATAACCTTATAACCCTATAACTTTACAACTTTTCTTTCGTTTTATAGTAGAATCGCCACCACAGCATGATACCCGCACTGGTCAATCCAAAAGGAAAAGCCATCCACACCCCGGTAATCCCCCAGTTAAGAACGAATCCACAGAAATAACCCACCGGCAAAGATATCACAAAATAGGCAATAAAAGCTATGAGCATCATCGGTTTCACATCCGAAATACCACGCAAAGCATTGGCAAAGTTTATCTGCATGCCATCACCAAGCTGATAAACCAGCATTGGAATAATCAGCATTACTACCATAGCAGACACCTCTTCATTGTCTGTGAACCATCCTCCCAGATAATTGCGGCATAGAAATACAATGCTTCCCAATACCACCGCCATTACCATAATCAACTGAAAACCGGCATAAGCAGAACGACGCACATTAACAATATCATCCTGTCCCTTAAAATTGCTGACACGTACCGCAACAGCAGCTCCCATGCCGTAGAACATCATAAACGTAAATTGAGAAATAGCACACATTATCTGATGTGAAGCCAACGCAATGGTGCCCAGCCAACCTATCATCACCGCACTTAAACTAAAAGAGGCTGTCTCCATTCCCATTTGAAAAGCAACAGGCCACCCCAAAGCATTGAGACGGATAAACATTGGCCGTGACCACCCTAAACGGAAGAACCCTACTTTATAGCGCAGGAAACGACGACTATTGAAAAATATCACAGCAAATACAATCACCATGACAATACGGGAAAACAAAGTGCTGATACCTGCCCCTAATAATCCTAATTCCGGGAAACCTATCAACCCGTTAATCAGGATATAGTTCCCGATAATATTCAGAACATTACCACCCAACAATATCCACATCGCGGTTTTAGTATCGGTAATACCATCCGTAAACTGCTTAAAGCCATTGAATAGCAATACAAATACAAGAGAAATGAGCAATACTATGTAATAGGGCTTAATCAGTGGAAGTAATTCTTCCGGCTGCCCCAACCGTTCTACATTCAAAAACAAAATCCCCATTATCAGTGTCAGCAACAAGCCAACAAGCAGATTTGCCAGCAGGCTACAGCGTAAAGCCTGACCAACAGGTGCGAATTTCTTATTTCCATATAGACTTCCCACAATGGGGGTCAATCCATAGGAAAAACCTGTACTGAAAATAATAGCCAGGTTAAATACATTATTTACAAAAGAGGCAGCTCCCAATTCGCTGGTGCTATGATGACCGATCATCAGCGTGTCAGCAAATCCAAGGATAATAACTCCCAGCTGTCCGATAACGATAGGCAATCCCAAGAGAAACAACGCTTTGTAATGCCCCTTGTAGGTTTCATAGAAGTTTCTTAATCTCATGAAAGTAGTGATTAGTGATAAGTGATGAGTAGTTAGTGATGAGTGATGAGTAGTTAGTGATGAGTGATAAGTAGTTAGTGATGAGTGATGAGTGATAAGTGAGTAGAAAAAAGTATGGATATTAAAGGAACCTATAGCGCAGCCCGCTAATCACTCATCACTACTCACTTATCACTAACTCACTACTCACTACTTACAATTTTTAATACCACTCCATTAGCCTTGTCAAAAGCTGTTTGTGCTACAGTTTGTAATTGTCCGGCAGTCACAGCCCGATAACGCTCTACCTCTTTTTCCATATCTTCAGCCGCTCCATTCAGCTCGAACCAGGCAAGATTAGTAGCGACATTCAGATAATTGATATTACCGAATATCTGAGTAGACTCAAATTTATTCTTTACCTTTTCCAGCTCTTGTGCAGCGATCGCTTCATTCTGTAAGATCTTTAACTCTTCACGCACAGCAGCTTCTGCCTCTTCCAATGACACACCCGCCGAAGGTTTACCGGATATGTGAAACAATCCGGCATCTATCGAGCCCGAAATAGATGCGTCAATACTAGAAAACAACTGCTTCTCCTGTACCAGATGTTGATTCAGACGACTGGAACGGCCATTACTCAGAATATCCGACAATATATCAAATGCATAATAGTCAGGATGAGCGCGCTCACACATATGAAATGCCATAAAGAGTGCATCGAGGGGAACATTGCGTTCTACTGTTAAACGGCGCTCTTCTGTTTGTACAGGTTCCTGCGGCAATCGGCGTACCGGAACATCCCTACGCGGAATAGTTCCAAACCACTTCTCTGTAAGGGCCACTGCCTCTTCAAAGGAGATATTCCCGGTAACGGCAAGCACTGCATTATTAGGCGCATAGAATCGGAAAAAGAAATCTTTCACCTCATCCAATGTAGCATTAGCTATGTGCGACAACTCTTTACCGATAGTAGGCCATTGATAAGGATGCTCTTTATAGGCAAGAGGACGCAACAGATGCCCCACATCGCCGTAAGGCTGATTGAGACAACGTTGTTTAAATTCCTCCATTACCACTCCCCGCTGAACTTCCAGACTACGTTCATTGAAATCAAGACTCAACATGCGGTCAGATTCCAACCAGAAACCTATTTCTACATTCTGGCGGGGAACGGTAAGATAATAATTAGTGATGTCATTATTTGTCCAGGCATTATTTTCTCCGCCGGCAAGTTGAAGCGGAGCATCATAATCGGGGATATTCACTGAACCACCAAACATAAGATGCTCAAAAAGATGAGCAAACCCTGTATGTTCGGGATGTTCGTCCCTTGCTCCTACATTATATAATATATTAAGAGCTACCATCTGGGTACTATCATCCTGTGAATGCACCAGCCTCAGCCCATTGGCTAAAATATGCCTGTTTATCTTTAACATCTTAATCTAATACAGATACTTTAATTATTTTCACATCATCTTCCGGACGGTCACTACGATCAGTCTTCACATTCTGTATCTTGTCTACAATATCCATACCGTCAACGACTTCACCAAACACAGTGTATTCACCATCCAGATGAGGAGTACCACCTACAGTAGTATAAGCTTCTATCTGTTCTTTAGTAAAATGAAATTCCGGCTGCTTAGCAGCTTCTTCCTGAGCCTGTGCAAACAGTTTTTCCTGCAAATCATACAATCCATCCTCATCATTGGCTTTACGCATCTTATAAATCTCTTTCATATGTTTCTGCGCCAATGCATTAAAAATATTAGTCAGTTTGTTTTCGTTCATCTGTTGCTCCATACCCAGTAAAGTAGAATCATTGTAAACCTTTCCGGTTACAATATAGAACTGACAACCGGACGACTCCTTATTCGGATTTACATTGTCCCCTTGACGAGCTGCTGATAAAGCACCTTTCTTATGGAAATATTTCGGATAAACAAACTCAGCCGGAATGGTATACCCAACATCACCGGCACCCAGCATTTTACCTTTCGGAGCATTCTTTGAATCCGGATCACCGGCCTGCACCATAAAATCTTTGATCACACGGTGAAACAGTGTACCGTTGTACATACCTTCTTTAGCCAGTTTAATAAAATTATCTCTGTGTTTCGGAGTCTCATTGTAAAGTTTCACCTTAATATCTCCAAGCGAAGTTTCAATCTTCAACATTGTTTCTTTCTGATTTTCCATATCTACATTTTTCTTTTGACCTGGTTTACAAGAAGCTACAGCTCCACAAACCAATATTGTTAATAGTATCAATAAATTCCTTTTCATAACGCTTTCAATTAATTTAAGTTTGCAAATATACGATTTTCGTATAAAACCTCTTACCTTTGTAACTCACAAAATGGCTAAAGATAATATCATGAAATCCATATTAATAGTTGAAGATGATATAACCTTCGGCATGATGCTGAAAACCTGGTTAGGGAAAAAAGGATTTGAGGTGGACTCGGCAAGTAACATTGCCCGGGCAAAGAGATGTATCGAAGCACAAATGCCCGACTTAATTCTCTCCGATCTCCGTCTTCCCGATCAGGACGGCATCCATTTATTAAAATGGATGAATGAACAGCATATGGATATCCCATTGATTATCATGACCGGATATGCAGATATACAGTCGGCAGTCCAGGCCATCAAACTGGGTGCACGAGACTATATAGCCAAACCGGTAAACCCGGAAGAACTTCTCAAAAAAATGTCCGAAGCCTTACAAGGCAAAGAAAACGGAAAACCGGTATCCGACAAACAACCATCTGCTCAAAAACAGCACTCAGTTACTTCTGACAAAAGGCATGCTTACCTGGAAGGTGAAAGTGATGCCGCCAAACAATTATATAATTATGTGGGACTGGTGGCACCAACCAATATGTCTGTCCTTATTAATGGTGCCAGCGGAACGGGAAAGGAGTATATAGCCCATCGTATCCATCAACTCAGTAAACGAGCTGATAAACCTTTTATAGCCATTGACTGCGGCTCCATTCCCAAAGAACTGGCGGCTTCGGAGTTTTTTGGTCATATAAAAGGTTCTTTTACCGGTGCACTAACAGACAAGACCGGTGCTTTCGTAGCCGCCAATGGCGGTACAATTTTCCTTGATGAGATAGGAAACCTCAGCTACGAGGTACAGATACAGTTGCTTCGTGCTCTTCAGGAACGCAGAATACGCCCATTAGGATCTACACAGGAAGTTACAGTAGATATCCGCCTCGTTTCTGCCACCAATGAAAATCTGGAATCAGCGATAGAAAAAGGAACTTTCCGCCAGGACCTATACCATCGTATCAATGAGTTTACGTTACGAATGCCAACTCTTAAAGAACGTGGAGAAGATATTTTATTATTCGCCAATTTCTTTCTCGATCAGGCCAACCGGGAGTTAGATAAACAACTGATCGGATTCGATGCCAAAGCCTCACGCATGTTACTCGATTATCATTGGCCGGGTAATTTACGGCAGATGAAAAATATTATCAAGCGAGCAACTTTACTTGCACAAGGTAGTTTCATTACTCCTGTTGAGTTAGGTGCAGATTTACTTGAAACGCCTTCTACTCCGTCTAATATTTCTTTAAAGAATGAAGAAACAGAAAAAGAACATATCCTCGAAGCACTAAGACAGACAGGTAATAACAAAAGTAAAGCAGCACAATTGCTGGACATTGACAGAAAAACACTCTATAATAAACTAAAACTTTACGGGATCGATTTATAACAAAAAGGTGTGGATTATTTCCACACCTTTTTTCTACACCCTCCACACATTTCCACACTTCTCTACACACGTCAAAAGGCGGAATAAATAAATAAACTCCTATATACAAGACATTTACAAGAACATATATATTTTTGGCACATCCTTTGAACTTATATAACCGTAAGCGTTCAATAACAAAGTCCAACGATATAAATAACTTAAAAATATATAGTCATGAAAAAATTAGTATTAGTAGTAGCAATGTTTATGTTTGTTTGTGGTGGTTCAATCTTTGCAATGGCTCAGGATCCTGTTAAGACTCAGCCCGTAACTGAAAAAACAGAAAGCACAGAGGAAACAACAACTTCCGAGCCTGCAAAGGAAGAACCCAAAGCTGAAGAGCCCAAAACAGATGTACCTGCCACGGAAACTCCTGCACAGGATGCTCCGGCAACAGAAGCTCCTGCTGCTGAATAAGATATAAAACCTAACCTACCTTAACACGAGAGAATTGAAATTAATTAAAGATCATCTCTTTAAAGCAAAGAAATTATGAAAAAGTTTGTATTAGTAGTAGCAATGTTTATGTTTGTTTGTGGTGGTTCAGCCTTTGCATTGGCCCAGGATCCTGTTAAGACCCAGCCTGCAACTGAAAAAACAGAAAGCACAGAGGAAACAACAACTTCTGAGCCTGCAAAGGAAGAACCTAAAGCAGAAGAGCCTAAAGCAGAAGAACCGGCCCAAAATGCTCCGGCTACTGACGCCCCCGCTTCAACAGAAACTCCTGCTCAGTCTGCTGAATAATAGTAAGCACACTACCATAAAAAGCCATCCCTGCTTCGTCTATTCCGGGGGTGGCTTTTTTGTATACCCAAAGTATACACTCTTTATACACCAAAGTATACTTGCTTAGGATACTGTATATCATCATTATACACATCATAAAGCCCTATATCTGCTACAAAAACACCCGGATGTTCTGACAGAAAACACCCGGATGTTCTACATCAAAACATCCGGGTGTTTTCAGCAAGAACATGGGGATGTTTTTACTATTAAACCCTTGAATTATCTCTGGTTGAAAGCTATTACTTTGCTACCCGAAAGTGTACTGTTAATAATAAGATAAAGGTAGCAATCTATTGAAGGGATTCGTACAAACGATTATCAGAACATCTCAAACCCATTCCACAAACTTCCTGCAGGAACAGGAGCATCCAACTCTATCAATTCCTTAGACACAGGATGTATAAATTGCACATGCCGTGCATGCAGACAAATACTACCATCGGGATTGGAACGTGGCGAACCATATTTCAAATCCCCCTTTATGGGGCACCCCATCTTAGCAAGCTGGCAACGAATCTGATGATGACGTCCGGTTTTAAGATCAACCTCCAGAAGGAAATAATTCTGTGACCGGCCTATAAGCCGATAGTGAAGAATCGCCTTCTTACTATTAGGTACTTCCTTCTCATAGGCGTAGCTCTTATTCTGCTTCTCATTACGCACCAGGTAATGAACTAATTCGCCTTCCGCTTCCTTCGGAGCATCTTTCACAATAGCCCAATAAGTTTTCTTCACTTCACTGTTTTTGAACATTTCATTCAAACGAGGAAGTGCCTTACTGGTCTTGGCGAAAATAACAAGACCGCTTACGGGGCGGTCCAGCCGGTGAGTAACACCGATGAAGACATTGCCAGGCTTTGCATATTTCTCTTTCAAATACTGCTTTACAGTTTCGGAAAGAGGCGTATCACCCGTTTTATCTCCCTGAACGATCTCGGAAGCGGCCTTATTGACTACTATAATGTGATTGTCTTCGTATATGACGGTCATACCGAAGAATTACATATTCATACCACCATCTACCTGGATCACCTGACCAGATACATAAGCAGACATATCAGAAGCCAGGAATGTAGCAATGTTAGCCACATCTTCGGGCGTACCACCACGGCGCAAAGGAATCTTCTTTGCCCATTCTGTCTTTACCTCTTCAGACAAAGCAGCAGTCATGTCTGTAATAATAAAGCCCGGAGCAATGGCATTGGCACGGATACCGCGAGAGCCCAATTCCTGTGCAATAGACTTAGCCAAACCAATCATACCTGCTTTTGAAGCAGAATAGTTAGCCTGTCCTGCATTTCCGTGAACACCCACTACAGAAGCCATATTGATAATGCTACCAGCTTTCTGACGCATCATAATCGGTGTACAGGCATGGATAAAGTTGAATGCAGATTTCAAATTGACATTGATAACCATATCCCACTGCTGTTCGCTCATACGCATCATCAAACCGTCACGTGTGATACCTGCATTATTTACCAGAATATCAATACGTCCGAAATCCTTATGAATATCTGCTACTACCTTGGCGGTATCTTCAAAATTAGCAGCATTTGAAGCATATCCTTTAACTTTCACACCCATTGCTTCTATTTCTTTGGCCGTATTTTCAGCATTTTCGTCAATCACAAGATCAGTGAATGCAATATTTGCTCCTTCTGAAGCGAATTTTAAAGCGATAGCCTTACCAATACCACGAGCAGCACCCGTTACAATGGCTGTCTTTCCATCTAATAATCCCATACTAAATTGATTTTAATTAAATTTCTGTTCTATGAAGTGCGCCAAACACAATGTTGGCTACGTATTTTTTCCGGGTTTCCATATCCAGATTGGCTCCTATATGCCCACGGATATAAGGGACTTCTATCCCTTTCACACAATAATGCACCAATGAAGCAGTCATATCAACATCATCGATATGAAAAACTCCTTTATCTTTACCTTCCTGCAATACCCCCTTGAAAAGTACCATCTCCTTTGTATCAAACTTCTTACGCACTTTTTCAACTCTCCATATATCCCGAAAGAAGTTTGCACGCAGTGTTCCATTACGATATACCACCTCTTTTACCGCATCCAACCGTGTATAAATCATCTCAATAATTTTCTTGTCAGGTGAAATATTCTTCTCTGCCACACGTTTCATCATATCCGAGAGTATATCCAACTCAGACTCAACAACAGCCAAATAAATTTCATCCTTACTTTTAAAATAGGTATAGAGGGTTCTCCTGCCTTTTTTTGAAGCGAGGGCAATATCATTCATTGTGGTATTCTCCACTCCCATCTTCGCAAAAAGCTGACGGGCGACGTCTACTAATCTGGCTTTCGTTTTTGATACGGTCATAGGTTATAATTGCACATTGCTGAATAATTTGAGCAAAAGTAATTCTTTTCTTTCTACCCTACAAGAAAAATACGAGATTATTAACATTTGTATATTAATATATGCCAAGAAAAAATCTCTCATATACCTTGTTCATTATCAATATAATAAACGTGTATTGGATTTTTTTTTAGAAAAATAATTCAGAAATAATTTGCTTATTCAATCAAAAGCCGTACCTTTGCACTCAGAAAACATCGCGGAGTGGAGCAGTTGGTAGCTCGTTGGGCTCATAACCCAAAGGTC
>ENA-OROZ01000859-OROZ01000859.1-human-gut-metagenome-genome-assembly--contig:-NODE-859-length-31333-cov-10.591182_pt1 | contig 31333 bp, 34 predicted proteins | sample MGYA00242138_ERZ509066 | MGnify/ENA primary metagenome ERZ509066 (study PRJEB26280, sample SAMEA2338691) | human gut metagenome | biome: human gut; feature: human-associated habitat; material: faeces... | reverse complement strand
AACAAACACCTATTGACAACTGCTGTTTCTCCTACAAAAAGAACTGCAAAAGAAGCCACAAATGTAATTGCAAATAATATGACAATCGGCCATTTTGCTTTATATATCAGTTTCATCGCTTGCCTCCTTTCCTGTTGATAATCCAAAGCAGACCACCCCAAAACAGCACATTTACACTGACCAACAGGATATTGGTCAGTGTATTGGGCGAATCAAAGCAGAATATCAGGCTGAACATGAATAAGAACATGACAACCGCCGAAGCTATGAATTTACCAATTTGATCCATCATTTCTTATTCTGTTTTTACGCGTTTCATTCCAATTTGATATGCAGCCAAAGTAAACGGAAGCACCGGTTTTTTAATAACGTATCTGGGAAGTTTGATAGCGTTACCTAATTCTTGTAGATTTCTGAAAGTATTTCCATACATTTCATACCTTACTTTACCGTTCTTAATCAACCAAATGCCGTCTATTATTTCTCCATATCTATTGTAAGTCCTTACATAATACTTTGCTTCATAATCGTCAATATTTTTGTAGAATACGAGAAACGGAATATATGGCATATAATATTTCAACTCGTTGCCATAAATCACTTTCCGGCTATAAAGTTTGAATGATAATACAGCAAGCCAGCCAAACATAACGGACAAAAACAGTAATGCGATTGACAGCCATATAGAAGTATAAGCAAAACCGTCCCCGTTCAACGAGCCAATGAACAGATAAAGCATTCCTATACACATCATCAGCATAAGCAATGGCAATATCGTTGTCATATATGCTCCCTTTCTATATTTTGATATTATTGCCATCGTTATTTCTTTCTATGTTTGAACTTGATGGTTTTCTTGATGTTGCGCTTGGGGTATTTGACCTTGATTGTTATCGGGTCGTCGTAGCCATCGGCCTCTATGCGGAGTGTCGCTTCTTTAATGGGTTTGCCGTCTTCATTTTGTAAGCCGCTTTGGTAATCCCAATAAATGCGACATGGGTGTTTATCGTCAAAGTAATCAGATGAAATATATTCCGAGTATTCATCTCCATCTTCGTCAAACCATATACGCTCTATATTAATATCTTCAGGGACAATTACGTTGCCTTTTTCATCAGTTACATTAAGGTCAAGATAGTGATTTTCTTTGCGAGCGGGCATAGCACCGGCAAAAACTACTTCCCCCAGAAAGGCCTGCGATGGAGTAAGTGTGATTTCCACATTTCTCATATTCTCAGTTACGATGATTTCCAGCGGTTCATAACCCACATATTCTACTTTCAAAGTATCTCCGATACAGGCGGTCAATCCAAAATGACCGTCCAAATCCGTTATGGCGCCTAATGCTGTGCGCTTGTTTGAGATTGTTGCTCCGATTAACGGCTCTTTTGATATGGTTCCGTCAGGTAAGGTATCACCGCTCAAAGCTACACCTCTCACTGTTATAGTATCAGCCATAACAGGGATGCTTCCTTTCAAAATATTCTGCGGTTCTTGCAAGGTCTGAGCCTGCGAGGTCATCGGCATGAGCATTGCAAGTGAAGCCGCCGAGATTCCGGCGAGAGCTACGGCTTTCCCGGCAAGTGAGCGGGCGCGGAGTTGCTGCTCCAAGTATCTCACTTCTGCCTCACATTTGGGGCACGTACCGAGGCAGTTGCCTTTGTAGCGACATTCCGATGTCACGAACTCAATGCCGTTTGCCTCGGCAATTTGCCGGCGTATCTCTTTCAATATCTTGCAGGTCTGCTTTCCTCGTGCCATAGTTAGTGCTTTTGCGGATTATTAAAAAGAAAATTGCTAATATGAGAGCGGATATAAGCCATCTGCAATTTTTCAATATCCTCGCCATATTCGTCTAATGAATATACTGCATCATCCGCACTCTCAAAATTAAGTCCTAACTCATTGATTATATCAATTCGTTGCTTCAGCTCAAACCGGGGTTGGTCTATACCATTAAACTCTGAAACCGCCTTTTCAAGAATTTCGGCATATTTTTCTGCGCCTATAGCCTTAAGACCTTCAATGACATCAAGATATACCATACCGACCGAATCTGTTAAAAATTCATAATGTCCATCACCATATACCTCTCTGACATATAGATTGATAGAAAGAATATGTCGTTGTTCTGTACTGAATTGCGATACATCTTTAAGGTAGTCACCATAACTTCCGGATATATTCACATAGTGCCTTATGGGATCAATCACATCTTCCGATGTTGTATTAATCGCATTGATGAGCTGGGCGGTCACATCATAGCGGCTCACATCAATATCTCCGGATTGTTCAAGTATGACCTTTCCAAGAGTATTCTGAGCATCATTCAGACGTAAATAACGTGTGAGTAAAAAGCCTTTTACCACAATCGTCACAATAAGTAAAATCCAGAAATAGATAGTGAATTTAGGGCTGAAATATACCATGCCAACCAACAACACACAAAGGATAAACAACGAACCCACAGTGCGGAACCGCATGGCAAATGGGTTGAAAAAGTCTTTTATGACTTTATGATTTGGAATTGGAGTGACATTGTACTTCACACCTTCAACCGTAGGACTCGGTTTCTTATCCGGCTTAGAGAATAGGTGCATCAATCCACGATATATGCCGAATATCATCCATATAGCAAAACTGGCAAAAATTATCTTTGTTGCCTCGCTGTCCTTTCCCGAAGTGATGAAAATGAGAATGATTGCAATTATAGCCAAAATTGAACATAATATAGTTCCAATTATGTAAGTTGGTTTCTTATTCATAGTCAGTGTTTGCGGATTTGATAGGTGAATAAATCGAATCGGTTGAAGCCGAGTGCTTCCAGAGCCTTGCGGCTTGCATTGCGGTCGGCGTCGGTATCATAGTTCGGTATAAGCGGTATGCGGATAATGCAGTCATGTTGCCGTCCACTATCAGCTATCAGGCGGAGATTGTCAAGAACAAGGTCATTGCTCTGACCCGTATAGCAGCGGTAAATGTCGGAATTCATATCTTTGATGTCGATAATCAGGGTATTGATTACCGGGAGCAACGCCTCGATGTTAGCAGTCGGGACATTGAGCGATGTTTCAAGATTAATCTGCCATGCCGGGCCGCAAAGTCCCCGAAACTCACGGATAAAATCCGGGCGCAGACATGGTTCTCCGCCGCCGAAAGTCACTCCGCCATTTGTGGCGAGAAAATACAATTCATCAATCCTCACTTCATCATAAAGCGACTGCGGCGAATACTCTCTTAATCGGCTTCCGTCGCCCAGCGACTGCGGGTTCAGACAATACCGACAACGGAGCGGACAACCATGAAAAGCCACAAGCGTTGTAACGCCGTCGCCGTCAGTAGAAAGACGGTGACGCGCCACGCCTATGATCTTGGCGCAATGCTTATCAAAGAGTCGGTTATCTGCCATATGCAAAATTACAAAGAATAATCGACATTAGGTGTGACAAATGTCCCATTAGAGCATGAAAATCAGCTCAAACCGATTAAATCTTCAAAATATGGGTGTTCCCCGGTCAATTCATATCCGTTTTCCGGCAATGCCGGGGTAGTTTCCCATACCGGCGGCTTTTGTGGGGCTACACGCAAAAGCCGCCCCGCGCCTTTCGGCTTGGGGTGGCTTGCTCAAACATTTGCCTGTCGCTCAGGCAGCAGCTTCTTCGTTGCCGTTATCCATTTCCTGCGGCATATCTCCATCAATATCGGTGCTGACAGCCTCGGTTTCATCGGGAGTATCGGTTTCGGGAGCGTCGGCCACGGCTTCCTCCGGCTCGGCTTCCTCGGGAGTTTCGGGTGCTTCGGGTTCCACCTCCGGCTGTTGTGCCGGCATGAGCTGAGCTATGCGTTCATCGAGGCGTTTGTGCCGTTTCTCGTACTCCTCGTTGTATTGGCTCTCTATGGCCGCCAATCCCTCCGGCATGTGCTTCTTCGCAAAAGCGAAAAGCAGCCCCGAGATGGCGTTAGTCCGGCTCGCGTCCTTGAAATGGGCGATTAGGAAATCCCTGCGGATAATCGCCTTGGTCCTGGCGTTGAGATTGGCGATGACGGCCATTTTCTCTTCGTCGGAGAGTGCGCCGTATTGTTTGCGGTCGGTAATCCCTACTGCCTCGTAATGCTCACTGCGGAGCGATGAAAGCAGGAAGAAATATATCATTCTGTCCTCCTCGTTTGTGAATTTCGCCTCGGTTATATCGGCATTGAGGATTTGGGCTTTGGTGTCCTTGATTGTTTTCTCTATGGCTATCTCCCTGTTGCGTATATCCTGCGCCTCCAGTTCGGCCACTTTCGCCATTGCCGCGTTGCCGTTCTCACGGAGTTTAAGAGGCACCTCCTTGTAGCATAGTGTCACATCCATGCGTCCCACGCAGATACACAAGGCTATTTCCCCCTCGTCGCACTTTGCGCGCAGTACGGAACATTCCTCCCTATGGCTCTGCATACGCGCCCCGTATGTCTGCACGGCCTCGACATATCCCTCTTCCGTTTCATATGCCTCTCTCTGCGGCTCGGCAGGCTCGGTTGGAAAGGTGTCGGGGCGTGTGTCCGTGGTTTCAATGCCGTAGCCCATTCCGGCAAGACGCGCTGCCGCCGCCTCGTTGATGTCATACTGATATTGGCAGAAATTGGCGTCGGGGTGTTCATCAAGTATGGCGAGAGCCTTGTCGGTAATATATGCCGTGTGCTTTTCTTTGAGGCATGAGGATTTTGCACATTTCCCCTCGTAGCCCTCCTCTACAAAAAGGAGCAGATTGCAGGTGTTGTGGGGGCAAGAGGCGCAAGCCGACTTGTCGAAGCTGTAACGGCACAGCTCGGTGGTAAAATCGCGCTCTATGAGCTGCGCCACCTTTGAGGCCGTCATGCCGCGCCAGCTGTTGTACGGTACTCCGTCCTTCAAATGTTTGTCGTACACCTCGTTCTGAACGTCCTCCCCGTAGCGGCATATCTCGGAGGCGACGCTGACAGTGATGTCGTCATTGTCGAGCAACACGGCGATTTCGGGTATAAGGGTTGTCAGCTTCATTCGGGTGCGGATATAGGCCTCGCTCTTGCCTACCTGCACGGCAAGCGACCGGATGTCATAGCGTCCGCTCTCTATGAGGCGTCGGAAAGCCACGGCTTCCTCCATGGGGGCGATGTCCTGCCGTTGCAGGTTCTCGGTAACCGCCATTTCCTCGGCCTCCTTGTCCGACAGCGCGTCATAGACGATTGAGGGAATATCCTCCATACCGGCTATGAGCGAGGCGCGGTAACGCCTCTCGCCGTACACGATTTCGTAGCGGTCGGTGTCGGGTATCGGGCGCAACCCTATGGGCTGCAACACCCCCTGCTGACGGATAGAGTCGGCAAGTTCGGTCAGGCCCTGCTCGTCGAAGGTCTTTCGGGGGTTGTAGCCGCCCGGCTGAATGAGCGCGAGTGGTACTGCGGTTGTGTTGATGTTTCTTGCTGCGTTGGTCTGTGCTGCTGCTTCCATAATTAAAACGATTTTAGATGTTTGAGAAATGTTTGTTTTTTTGTTTTTCCCTTTTGGCTTGAAGCCTTGCGGCTTCTCGCGTCCGGGGAATTTTTACGATACATTCACGACGGAGGGCACAGGGGGCGCAAGGCAAGCGTGGCAAGCGAAAAAATACGGAATACCCGATTTGACACAAATCGCGGAAGGCTGCCGGATTTTTTCACGAAGCCAAGCCACAGGCGGTCGCTGCCCGCCGTAACTTTGTAGCGGAAAATCAACGGGCGCGAAAGCCACAGGTCAACAAACGGAAGAATCCCCATGCTCGCGCACAGGGATTCCCGGATAGCAAAAAAATTGTCCTATTGTAAAATGGCAGTAAGATTGCAGACAGATTGCAGGCCTCAGGACTGATGTCCCTGCCGGCATGTTCAGACTGAGAGTCCTATTCCTTGCCGGAGGCCGAAGCCGCCAGCGACAGCTTGCGGAACCGCTTTAGCAGCGGCTCCAGCTCCAGGGATGCGCGGCGTGCGCGAAGTCCCGCCGCCTTGTTGCCCTTGTCGAGCTGCGAGGTGGCATCCTTCATAAAGGAGGCGGTAAGCTGTCCGATTTGATTGAGTGTTTCCTTCATAAGCGTAAGATGTTACAGATTTAGCAAATGACTTTATGATTCACAGCAACGGTATCTCAAAGGAGTTCACCACACATTGGGCGTCGCGGTCGAGTATGAACCAGTATTCCGAGCGGTAAGGCGAGCCTCCTTCCGATACGGCCTCATACTCGATCTTGACTTTCCAGCCGTTGAAAGGCTTGCGTGGCTCGTCCGGGTCCACGAATCCGGCGAGAGAGCGCAGCGCGCCCATCGCCGACATCTGGCGGCTGACAAGATCAGTGACGGAAGAATCCTCGAAATCGAGGTCGCGGAGGCCGTCGGTCTGCGACATGACCTTCTCGTTGACCTTCATCATCGACACGGCGATAGCCATCTTCTCGTCATCGTCGATGTAGCAGCGGCCGAAAACGCTGTCCGGCTCGCTGACGGCTACGACCTTGACAGATTCCGGATTGTCAACCGAGGCGTAAAGCGCGGTCTGCGCCACCCGTACCGCCTTTTTCTGCGGTTTCTCATGCCAGCACAGGGCCATGGCAATAAGCCCCCATACCAGTGCGCCGCCGGCAAGCATGACGGCGAGTTTCGTTCCCGGCCTCATACCTTTATGACTTTTGACCTGTCAGGGGAAAGGCCGAGCCTGCGGCGGTATATCACGCCGTTCTCGCCGTACATCTCTATCTCTTCCGATGTGACGCCGGACTCGCATATCTCCCGCACCTCGGCGGCCGTCACAAGGTGTCCCCCGATGTTGCGCCATATCACGAAATCGCAGGGGGCGTCCTCCCGACGGTAGTTGGAGCAGTTGAAAGCCTTTGCTCCCACGCGTATCTCGCCGCCGCACCGGGGGCAGCGCGCCACGACCGATTCCATGGCTATGGTGCCGTCGGCATCCATCACAAGCACCGTGGGAAATGCCTTCCACTCCTTTGTGGCGAAGCCGTCAAGCATGATGCTCCGTTTCTCCAGCAGTTCGGCAATCTCGGAGTCGGACATCTTGCGGTTGCCTATCACTCCGTTGATGAAGAGGCCGCACTTGCCGTCCTCCCCGGTATTGTTCTCGCAGCGGTAGCCCTTGCAGGTCTTTACCACGTTGCCGCCGCACACAGGGCAGCGGCCGATAATCTTTGTTTCGTTATCCATTGTCTTAAAATGTAATGTTGTTGATTCTGTCATCTGTATTTGATTGTGTTCCACTCCCACACAAGGTTTTCGGCTATGGCTTTGCCGGACATCACCGACGCCCAGCCGTCGGGGTCGAGCGAAAACCACAGGTCGTTCCACGATAGCGTGCGCACCTGCCATGCCAGGAGCCACAGGTCGGTGTTTATAGTTTCAAGCCGCGTCACGACCTCGTTGGCTATATAGTATCGCTCGGCCGAGTTGAGAAGGTTCACCTTATGTTTTTCCTTGCCGCCGTCGTCCCCCGTCACCGTATAGCTTCCGGAGGTCACGAGCTGTTTCATAAAGGGATAGAGCGCGGCCATCTGTGTGGCCGCGTCGGTCAGCTCGTCTGATACCAGCAGGGCTATCGCCGTGCCTTTGAGGTGGCCCGGCACCGACTTTCGCAGCAGGTTGCAGTTCTTGGGAATCTCCGTCAGCACAAGCTCGCCTGCACGCTTTATCTGATACAGGTTCTGCATCGCGCCCTGGGCATTCGACAGGTATTCGAGCATCTTGTTCTCGACCGAGTGTACCCGGTCGAGGGCGACGGTCACGGCAGCCTCGGCAGCGATAATCCGCTCCTGGGTGGTCTTGCGCTTCTTGTGTATGCTCTTCAGCTCGGCGGTCTGTGCTATCACAGCCGCCGTCAGCGTCGGGTCGGTCTGCTGTGCCGCCATGTGCTGTCCCGGAAATGACAGGAGGGAAAAGGCGGCAAAGGCGAGTGTCTTGCGGGTAAGTGTTTTCATCGTTCAGTCACATTTTAATGCCGGGGTTCCTTCGTCCGGCAAGGTTTTCGTCACGTTCATACTTTGAGGTCATTATCTTGGGCTCGATACGTTTACCCAACAGGCAGTCGTTCCAGTCCTTGAAATCCTTTGGAGGCTGCCACTGCCCCATGCGGTAGCGCACGGGTATATGTGTGCCGACCTGAGTGTATATCGACCGGTCCGGTGCCAGATTGAAACTCGCGTCTTTTGACTCCACCATAAGTCCGGTGTCGGTCTTTGTGATTTTCAGCGGAATATCCTCGACCAGAGCCATGAGCCTCAGGCCGTTTACCCTTCCTGCAAGGTCGTTGTCGAAGCAGTCGTAGGCCCGTGCGTCGGGAAAACGCTCCATCACTCCCTGCACCTGACGGTCGGAGAAGGTGCCCCCGAGCGACACGAGGGCTATGTTCTCCCCAAGTCGCGTGCGGTTCATCTGGAAAAAGGCCATCGCGTCAAAAGCCGACTCGCAGAAAAACACATGCCGTACAAGGCCGTTTTTCCCGTGCGAGAGGTCTGCCACCCATGCGGCGGTCGATGAGTCGGTGCCGGCGGCCTTCGACTTGTAGCCGCCCATGCCCCTTATCTCGTAACCGGCAATCCTGTCGCTGCCTGCGGCGGTATATGGAAATCCGATGTTGAAGCCGTTGAAGTTACCGTTGCGGCGGTCAGACACAAGGGAAATGAACGGGGCCAGGGTTTTCACTGTATCGGCCGAAAAGCCCCGCTGCGAGAAGAGCCGGGGAATCCGGTCAGGGTCTATCGGCTTCGTCCTGTAACGTGCGGAATCGAAAACCTGCGGTGCCTCCCGGCCACGCGCATAATCACGATCCCTGCCGTAGTCAGGTTCCGGCATGTTGGCGAACTGCGCCATTACCCCGGCGATTTTCTGCCATTCGTTATGCCCTGTGGCGTTGAACGAACTCAGATTCTCGCGTATGAAGCTCACGACGTCCCCCTTGGAGCCGTCGCGCCGGAAGAAGGTCTGAGAGGCCTTGTCACGGCGGTTGCTCACTATGATGGTGTCACGCTTCTCGTTGCCGTCGCCCAGCACAAGCTCTATGTAGCGGCCCACGCCGGCCTTGCGGTCGAGGCGGTAGCCGAGCGAATAGGCCACATCGTCGATGCCGACACGCGCCTTCAGGTCCTTGAATCTTATTTTATAATCTCCCGTTGCCATGCCGTCATGCCATTGAAAGTGACTTGGACGCCTTGCGGTCTATGCCGGCAATCTCCGACTCGTAATGCTTCCGTATGGTGCTTCCGAGAAAAATATCCTTCTCACGGCGGTCGGTAAGCTGAAAGTACATGCGGGCCGTGGAACGCTCGATGGGCTTCATGCCGAGATCGACGCCGTTGTAGGAGGCCCGTATGGCGAAATCGCCGGAACGGGTCTTTACGATGGAGGCGTTTTTGAAGGGGCATATCTCGTCCTCCGGCGCAGGCACCCACGGGTCGTTCTTCGCCAGATAAGGCTGTTCCCCGAGTGCAAGACGCTGTGCGTCCACGCGGTCGAGTATCATTTCCGAGGCCTTGTTTACATCGGCCATCACCGACACAATGAACTTCGGTTCCTGTTTCAGCTTAGTAATCCATGAATCGAGATAGGCCGCCGAGTTATCGGTAACTTTGGAATCGAAGCCCATCGAATGAGAAATCATAGCGGCAGTAAGTTCGGCTACCAGTTCCTCTTTGGCATATTTGGGGTCGCCGAATCTCGCTCCGCCGTCGCGGTTTAGCCTTTCAGGTGTCATGGTGGAGTGAGCCATTTCATGCAACATGGTAGAATAGAACTCCATTCCGTCGCGGTAAACATCTTCCGGAGTCATACCCCTGTTGAACTGTGCCTTCATAGGAAGCACCACTATATCGCGGGACGGTGAGTAATAGGCTTCTATTTCCTCTCGGTCGGCATGGATGGGACACAGCCACGATTGCTGCGCTATCATACTGTCAAGAGCGGAATGGGCGTACATACCTTGTGTATCGCGCAGTTCGGGCACCTTGAAGCGGTCCAGTAGTTTCTGCATCCTCTCGGGCTGTACCTCCCGGAAATTGGTCTGGTCGAGGTTATAGACCGGAAATGCCTTGACGAAAGGGATTACATCAAGATTCTTCCTTTCATCCCTTGACATTGCACGGTATTCGTCGGAGCTTATCTTTTTGCCGTCCTTGTCGCGCACGAGCATGTCCCAGTATATTACCGGGAATGCCTTTTCTCCTTTGAGAACGTGAGCTTTGAAATTGTGGGCCTGCCTGAAAGTCATAAATACCGGGAGCTTATATCCCTGTGACGCCGAATAGAGCTGGAGAAAGAATGAATTGGAACCGGAATAATTGCGTCCCATTACATTTTGAGGGAGGCCGACGGAGGCCGCGCCTCCTATCCAGCCCTGCTGCCAGTCCGATTTATTCATCTTCTCCATGCGCTCTATCATCATCTGCGCGAACCGGTCAAGTGCCTGTTGTCCTGAGCCGCCGTGTCCGTCAGTTCCAGATGCCATAGCACTCGTCGTCGATAAGCTGACGCTCCATCATGTCTATCTCCGTTTCATCGTAGTAGAACTCTGCCGATTCTTCGGACGGTTCTATGCCGTGCTGTTCGCACCATTCAAGATAAGCCTCCGCGTCGTCGCTCTCAAGCAGGAAGCGAAGGTGTCCTATCTTGCCGTCCTGAAGGAGCTGGACCAGCTCGTCGTATTCTAATTTTGCCATTGCGGTATTCTTTTAGCGTTGATAAAAGTGTTTACATTTTCATGGCGGCGGACTTCTCCACCGACAGGGGCGCGGCCATCATCGCCGCTATCTCGCCACCGAGATACTTGGCCGCTATCTGCTCGCGTGTCGCGCTCCTGGCCTTGAAGAGCGAATAGCCGTCGTCGAACGATATTTCCTGCTTTGAGGTGCGACCCAGCCCTTCCCCGAGATCGGCCGACACCTTCCATTTGCCGTCGGAACGGTCTTTGGCGACGCGGACGCCCTTTGGGTCTATGCCGTCGGGTAGACGGAACTGCGCGTAATGGGAAGGCAGGTGCAGACGCTCGCCGAAATTGCGCTCCACGAGCTGGCCGGGAGTCGCCACGCGGTCAAAGTAGGCGTTCAGGTCATCACGGGAGGCCGGGGCCGACATCTTCTTGTCGCCCACCTGCGCGTAGAACTTGTATCTGCCATAGTCCGCACGGGTTTCGTCGGTTTCCTTGTATACATTGAACTTATCGACTGTCAGCGGTCCTGAGGGCCCGGCAAGACCGTTGGGATATTTGAACGCCTCTTCCGGCACTCTCGGCATGAGCTTTGTCGGATAGTAACGCTGCATGAGTTCCGGCACGCCTATCTCCTTCTTGTCGTATGCTGCGACATCGGCCGGCTCCATCTTCTGCGGCTTGAGCTGCTGGCCGTTGATTCTGGCGGTGAAATACCAGTCCTCCGGATTCACGTTGCTGCGGTAGGCATGGCCGTGTGTCACCTTGTCGCCGTTGACAGTCACCATCTGCGGCTCGCGTGGCTTCCGCTCCGTGGCGGCGTCGCCCTGTCCGGCACTATGAGATGTGGATTCGGACTTCTTTTCTTTCGGGTTTTCGCCATCTGCCGGGACCCCGGCGGTCTTTCCCGGCTCCTCCTGGGGAGCTTTCTCTTTCTTTTTTCTTGGCATATCGTTTTCTTTTTTGATTGGTTCCTTTATAGGGCCGGATGTATCAAGGCCGTCCGCCTCTTTTTTCTTCCGCTTCGGATCTTCAAGCTGTTCGCAAATGGCGACTCTCAGACCGGCCCTTACAAGGCGGGGAAGATAAGTGTCGAGTGCGTGGTATGGAAATCCGGCAGTCCTGATTGTGGTGTTGTCCGGAAGGGGGCGTTCTCTGAGTTCTATTCCGAGAACGGAAGAAGCCTTGTCAGCATCCTGGCGGTATGTCATGTAGGTATCGCCGGTGCGGAACAGCAGAATTGCGTCCGGATGCCTCTTTTTCATCTCGTCAAACTGCCCGGCAAGCGTTTCATCGGGAATGTCCGTTCTTTTTTGTCCGGCCATGAATATCAGAGTTTGAATCCGGATTTGTGTTCTATCTCGCGAGTGGAGTCAAGCCGTATGGCACGTTCTTTTGAGTCATGCTCGACTACTTTCCGGTATTCCCAGCGGTTCCTGTCGGTCATAACCAGTCCGAGATATTCCGGGTGCAGCTCGTCATACTGTAGTTTCTGCTGCCGCTCCCATTCCCGGAGGTCGCCTTTTACCACCCTGAAGCCCTGAGGCTCGCGCAGGTCGATGCCTACCGACACCTTTTCGCCTCCCACGTCAAGCTCCACCGGTTTGCCCTCGCGGGCCTGCTGCTTCTGCTGCGCCCCAAGCTCTATGTCGTTGACTTTCTCCATATCCTTAAGCCGCTGCTCTATCTGTATCTCGGTAATACGGCGGTGCATGACGGATTGTGTTTCGGGGTCAAGCTGGAGATACTGCTGTGTTTTCTCGCCGTTGACATCCACGGCTTTTTGCAGTACCTCTCCACGACGGAGCGCGTCAGCCTCCTGTCTGGAGAGGCGCAGCACATTGTCTTTCTCGATTGAGAGTTCACGCTGCACCGGGTATGCGATGAGTGTGGGATTGCCGTCTTTGTCGGCGGCGAGCTGGAGTTTAAGGGGCAATGTTATTACCATGCCATTTTTGGCAGGTAGTGACACATCTATTAGCGGGGTTATCTCTCCCTTAATCAGCTTCTCTTTGATCTCTTGCGGCAATTTATCCACTTTTCCCCGGTCGAGGCCAAGTTTTGCCAACTGCTCAAAAGGAAGCTGATTCGATATAATTGTGTCCGAATCTTTCATAAGGTTTATTTTATGGGGTTAATTTCGTGGCGTCAACCACTTGTCAGCGACAAAATTATTTCACATAAAATCCGCGAATGAATACTTTGGACACAATTATGATACTTGCAGCGATGATTGCGGCACCATATCCGTTATCAGCTCAGTTTCATACGATAACAAGGGATTGCCCTATTGAGGGCCACTGCTTTGTCAAAGCCGACAAACGTATTGAGGATAAACACATTACTGATGCAATGCCTTTGGGTAATAAATCTGAGGTAGTACCCGTCAAGACAAAAAAACATTCTGCATTTCGCAACAATGGCAATGTGAGAAAATCAAAGCCGGAAACGGCAATAAAAGACACCTTGCCGCTTCTTACAATCCCCAATCTAATCGCTGAAATAAATAAGAATGGAATAAAGTTTCCCAAAATCGTGCTTGCTCAGGCCATTCTTGAAACCGGATGGTTCAAGTCGTCGGTATGCCGCAACAAGCATAACCTTTTCGGCCTCACCAATCCGAGGACAGGCGAATACTACGAGTTCGTGCACTGGACGGAGAGCGTAAGGGCATACTATACGAAAGTGCAGTACCGCTATAAGGGCGGGAACTATCTTTTATGGCTCAAAAACATCGGCTACGCCGAGGATCCGGGCTATATACGTGCAGTGATACGGGTGCTTCGTCAGATTTAGCATGAAATAGCACGGATAACCGTAGAATCCTTATACATAGAGGCTACCGAATACTTGAAATGTCAGAATAATTGAGTAATTTTGTAGTTGAATTAACATTTTTGAATGGCAAGAAGAAAAATACCATATAACAAAAGGGCTACGACCCATGAGGAGCAGATAGCGATACTCCGCAGGCATGGTGTGGTAATTTCCGATGAAGCCAAGGCAAGGGAGTATCTGGCGGACATCGGATACTATCGGCTGGGGTTCTATCTGTATCCTTTTGAGAAAACTTATCCACATCTGGACTCCGGACGAAGCCACAATGTAATACCGGGCACACGGATTGAGGATGCGGTCGCCCTGTATTATTTTGATTTGGATTTAAGAAATATACTCCATAAATATCTGTCAAGGATTGAGGTGGCAATCCGCACTGTATTCATATACGAGCTGTCCACAAAATACAGCGGCGATCCAACGTGGTTCGTATGTCCCTCGGTAGTAAAACCGGACTTTATCGCAAACTTCCCAACAGCAGCCTACAATTCCATAAAAAGGAACGATGTAATCAAAAGACACCACAAAATATATCTCGGCCAGTATGCTCCTGCATGGAAAACTATGGAGTATATGACTCTCGGCAATATTGAGATTCTATATGACAGCCTGATATTGAATAAAGACAAGAAATTGGTAAGCAATCGTTTCGGAGAGCCTGCAACAGCCACATTCAAAAGTTACCTGTCAGCCATAAGGGAGGTTCGTAATGCCTGCGCTCACGGTAAAACATTGTTTGACCTGAATCTGTTTACAGGTATCCGGAGAGGCAAGGCCGGAGATTTCCAAGGCATTAACCGGCACACATTCCGTGAGGCCATGGCTGTAGTCGATTATCTGCTAAAGAAAATTTCAGTCAACAGGGTAAAAGATATGTGGGATGATATATACAGGGTGACAGAGCTGCTGTATGCTAAAGCACCTTCTTTAAGACCACTTATAGAGGATAAAACCGGTATCCTAATACCCGAGATAGAGGAGAAATCTGAGAATCAGAATAGCTGACAGCAAAATAATTGTTAAAAAACCGGCAAATCACTCAGGATATTTGTTCATTACAATAGAAAAGCCTATCTTTGCAGACAGAAAGTGTACTTGGAAAGCCCAGTTGCGTCCAACTGCACTATAAAAAAGATTAAATCGAGTCCAGCTCCATGGGTTGGGCTCGTACCTTTTTTATAAGGGTACCCCGCAAGTTACCCCACAGGATACCCCACAAGACAGCCGCCAGGTCTTTCTCCTGACGGCTGTCATAATTAAGAACATAGTGCAATGAGCAGCAGATGTGCGGGATAAATCGCATAGAAGGCATATTTGGCGGTGCTGCCCCGGATAAATCCCCGTGTGCCGTCATATAGGAAGATAACGGCGGAGGCAAGCATGGCTCCGGCTATGCCGTAATGTGCCATAAGCGGAAATGTGAAGATGAACTGCAGGAGTGCCTGTGATGGGAAATGTGTCGATGAACGTTCCAGCCACGGACGCATGGTGCCGTGCCGGAGAATATAGAAAAGAAAAATCATCAGCACGCCGCGCCAGTCATAATCGGTACCCAGCCACCATGCCAAAGCCGCGACAGCCAGCACTCCGATGAAAGAGAGCGGCCCGTGTTCACACAGCCGGTCGAACACCGCCAGAGCCGCCACCCCCAATGAGAGGGTGAACATGACATTATGCGAGCCATCGGCCCCGTTAAGCATATGCCAGGGCGGTTCGCTTATAATTCCGAAAAGGACGAGAATCAGGAAATATCTCAACCTGTTGCGGCTGTTGGCGAATCCTTCCGCCACAAGGAAAGCGAATACCGGGAACGCGATACGCCCGAAGGAGCGGAACATGCCGTAAAACGGCGCGTCTGGCCCCATCAGGAAATATGCGCAGTGGTCGGCCACCATCGAGAGGACGGCTATAATCTTCAACGCGCTGCCACTCGCCCTGAGGGAAAGAGGTATGTTGAATGTGGCGGTGTTATTCATACGCAGCTTTATTGTGGAAAAGGGTGTTACTGTATCCCGAGAAGTTCCTTTACCATATCCTCCACTTCCCGGTTGACACGCTTGAAATTGCGGTTAAGCATAATCTCTTTTTCCCGTTCGTCGGCGAAAGTATAGATTTTCGGAAGCTCGACATAGTGCGATTCCTCCTCGTTGATACGCTCCATGTCGAAATTGGTCTTGCAGAAATACTTGGTGGTCTTGAACTCCTCCGACTGCTCGATGTCGAAATGCGAGAGCATGCTCTTGTCGGTTGCCGTGAAGTCCCGCGCCGCCTGTCCCGCGAGCCAGCCGGTAGCCATGTCAGCTATCTTGGCCGCCGGAACGAGGTAATCCATTTTCTCGGATATGGAGGTCGATACCTTTGAGTCGTTTATCGTTATCGAGGTTGATGTCTGCTTCGCCTTGCCGAACACGTCATTCTGCGCCCATTCAAGGGTTTCCTTGTTTCGTGCCGCGCCCATGAAAATATTGCCGCAGGTAGTGATGATTTTTTGCATACCCACTTTGCCGTAGTCAGCCTCCAGCTGGGGAAGCTCCTGAAATCCGAGAGTCACCGCTACCTTGTTGCTTCGCGCCGTACCGATGAGGCGGTCTATCTTATGGAAATACAGCGTCGGAAGTTCATCGACGATAATGCTCACAGGGATATTTCCTTTGGAATTTACACGGGTAATCAGTCGGTTCAGCACAAGAGCGTTCAGAGAGCCTATGACCTGCTCCTTCTCCGGGTCGTTGGCAATCACGAGATAGCTCGGGGCGGCAGGGTCTGAAATCTTGAGGTCGAAATCGTCACCGGTGAACACCCAGTAGGCCTCAGGCGACACAAGACGCGCCGCGTTTACACGCAATGTGCCTACCATGCCTTCCAGCTGGTCATTAGCCTTGTTCTCGTAAGCAGACTTGAAGGGAGCCATCAGCGAGGCTATCTTGTCGTCCATCATTAGAATGTCGAATACCTCCGAATACTTGCGCCCGAGGAACGACAACACATGCGGCATATCCGAATACTCCCCGGTTATAGTGTCCGGCACGACCTCGTTGCCGGCATCGTCCTCATACCAGCTGCGGTCTATAAGAATCAGCTTGCCGAGGCGGTCTATGTATGAGAAACCTTCGAGTTCGACAAACATCCTGTCCTCGTCGGTCGATACATCGTTGCCGTTGCAGTCCACGAAGTCAAGTATTACCGCGCCTTTGTCATCTATGGCGTTGTAGTCGTCCCAGTTGCGTATCACAATTTCAAGTTTCTTTCCCTCATGGGAGATAAAGCGTTTCAGCTTCTTCCCTTTGAGGAACCCCGTCGGGTGGAAATTGACAAAGAAATATATGATCGCCGCAAGGAAGTTCTCGGCCGAGTTGGTAAAGAACGCCTCCGAGCCGCCTTTCTTCTCTCCGCCACCCTTGTTGAGCGAGGCAAGAAGCGTGGCCGCCGTTTCCGATGCCGCCGCGAGGTCCGGTATGTACTTGCGCTGTATCGGGTTTATCCGGTTTGAATACTCCACATCTGTAAAATTCACAATGCGGAATCCGCAGCCCTGCGGCAGTCTGCCGTAATGTAAATTCTTACAATACTGATAGAAAAGGGTCTTGGCAAGCGTCGGGAACTTGTAATCATACACCATCATGGCAAACCCCTTTTTCGAGTGCTGCCGGATGAACGGGTCTATGATTCCGAAAGATTTGCCGGAGCCGGGTGTTCCCAGAACGATTGTGCCACGGAACGGATTGATGATATTGATCCAGCCGTCGTGCATCCTGCGCTTGTAGTAATATATCATCGGAATATTGACAGAATAGGGAGTTTCTGCAATTTTCTCCGACTGCCGGAATGATTCGTTCTCGAAGTTGAAGCGGTCCTCGCCGACCTTGTGGTTGTAGTATTTGGCTATTCCGTCAAGCCCCTGGTGGACGAGCATTGTGCCGATTACGGAGCAGAAGGCATAAAGGATCCGGTTGGCCGGAAAACCGAACAACGACATGCCCCATGTGCCGTGGTGGAAAATGAAGCACAACGCCACGAGCATAAGCCCGGCAAGCACCGGGTATATCACCATAGTCCTGACATTGAACTTCAACGCCTTTTTCGCCTTGGTTCCGATACACACCACGCAGATACATACCAGCTCGGCCACCTTGCATCCGGCCACGGAGCTGAACATCTTGAAGCGTCCGAGCAGGTCAAGAATGAACTGCGTGACGCGGTTGTCCGCCGTTATCGGCAGATTCATCACTATCTCGATTATCAGGAAGATATATATGCAGCTACGGAAGTAGTTATACATCTGTTGCTGTTCCCTGGTTTCTTCAAATGCCATGGGCGGAAGTTATCAGAAGGGTATCTTGAATCCGAGCATGAGGCCGTTGCGGAAGGTGTCGCCATGCAGGAAATTCACGTTGTTTTTCTGGATTATCGAGAACTCGCAGCCGTTCTGAAATACATAATTGTACTCAAAGCCGCCTTCTATCCCTATGAAGAACTTTCGTTCCACGGCTCCGAACTGCGGGCCGAAACGTAACCTGAAACTGCCGTTCTTATACCGGTGGAGTCTGTGCTTGTATATCAGACCACCGTCCCAGTAATACCCTTTCCAGAACTGTCCGGTTCCGGATTTCCAGTGGTTGCCGATTTCTGCGTAGACCTCCACGGCGTTGCCGTAGGTAAAGGAACATTCATAGCCCACCGTGGCATTGAGCGTCGAAGGGAACAGAAACCCGGCGTTGACGGCGAGCTTGTTATCCTGCGCCGACGCTCCGAGAGCGGCCACGGAAAGTATCATTGACAGCAATATCTTTTTCATAGCGGGGTCCGGTTATTTATAGATGTGGGGAGTATAAGGAAACGGCAGATTCCTGAGAATGTCGGAGTCGAAGCCGTCAGCGTTGAGTATGTCGTCATACTCGATCGTGAGCGTTATGACGCGCCCGCTTATCTGATTCTCGGATATTTCGATTCTCAGCACCTTTTCTTCAGGGAAAGTGAGCTTGTCAAGCACAAGCACGTTGCGGTAGTTCTTCCTGAACTTTCCCGCAAGATTCAGCGAGTAAGCCGGCGTCAGCTCCACGGTCTGCGAGTTGGTGGCCTTGACCTCCTTTTTGTCGGTGAGCTTGACACGCACCTCCGCGATGTCGTATGGAATCTTTGTCCTGTTCTGAAGGGAGTAGTCGATGAAGAAATAGTCGCCGACAGCATAGATGTTGTTGACTGTCGCCTTAATGCCGTGAGCCTTTGACACAACCTGGTTGTACTTCCGTCCGCTCCCGTAAACGGCCCAGGCATAGCGGGCCATCTCCGATTGCGGCATAGACACCTCCGGGTTTATGTAGGAGTCCATGCCGGAGTACGGCACCCTGTGTATCGAGGCGGCGCGGGAAGGGGCGGCGGTATATACCATGTCGTACTGCGCGAGGTGACGCTCCCCGATAAGCGTCAGCGTACCCATCAGCTCGCCTTCGCGGTATGCGCATGGAAGGGAGTCGGATTCTATGAAGGGTTTTACGCGCACTATGTTGTCGGCGCACTGGTTACCGATGATTTTCGCCGTGGATAGGTCCACCATCTTTATGTTCTCCGGCATGACTATATGGGTAGTCACCTCGGAGTTGACATAGATTTTTTCTTTGGCCGGAGCCTGGAGTGCGACAGCGCACAGCGTGAGAGCCGCGATAATGGTTCTGTTGTTCATATATGGAGTATTGTCGGTTAATATGCCTCGTCTGAGTTGATGAGATAAACTATTGTGTTGTATTTGATTTTAGCCTTGTTCTTACGCAGGTTGGCAGACACGGCGGAAGTGGCCGAGTTATACATGTTCTGCAGGGCTTGCAGGGCTATTGCCTCTCCCGATATTCCCGAGCCGTAGCCGCTTTCGGACTCAAAGCTGATGTTCTGCTGCACGGTGCTTGCCCCGGCCTCCTTCATAAAGTCGCGGAAGGCGGATTCGGGCACATAGAAGCCCTCCATGCCGTCGTTGTCGAAAACCGACAGGTTGACTTTCAGGAATTTTCCACCCACGAGTATTGATGTTATGGCGGCGCGGACGCGCTGTTGTCCGAAGCCTGTGACGGTGCCGTAGAGATATGTGCCTTTCGGAAGGCGCACATCGTGTATGGAAACATCGTCGAGAAGTTTGAAGCGGAGCCTCGTGCCTTCGTGCGCCTTGGTGGTCTTGTCAATCATGGCGCGTATGAGCGGAGCGTCCGCGCTCCCTGATTCTCCCGACACGGTGTTGAACTTCTCCGCGTTGGTATCGCGCGACTTAAGCACCAGGAGCGGGCGGTTTTTCTCGCGCTCGGCCTCCCTTGCCTTTGCTATCGAATCCGCACGCTGCCTGCGCAGTGCCTCCTCCGGGTCCGGTTGTCCGATACCCAGCCCGGCCTCGATAGCCTTCTGACGCTCGTAGCTCCGCTGCTGTATCGCTTCGAGGTCGCGGGCATACTCGCTCCTCGGATCAGCCGCCGGCTCATGGTCCGCCGGGTTGTATCCGTCGCCGTAGGCATATGAATTGATGTGCCGGCGTGACTCTGCAAGCGAGCGTTCCAGTTCCTCAAGCTCCTGCTGCTGGCGCATGCGTTCCGCCTCGGCCGCGTCGATGCGGTCAAGCTCGTCATCGGAATATCCGTGTTCCAGAGCCTCGCGCTCCTGCGCGTCCTCTCCGAGCGCGCCGACGGCGGTAAATGCGTCCTCGTCGCCGAAGCGTCGCGACATCTCGAACATCTTGTCACCCGGGGCCTCGGCATTGGCCTCCGGAAGCGTCGCGTTTATCCGGTCGGTAGCGACTGTCTTTCCATCATCGCCGACACCTCCGAACATCTGCATGACGAAATATATCAGGAAGCACAGCGGAATGAATATCACCGCCGGAAAGATATATTTCGGCTGTCTGAAATTAATCTTTTTCATTGTTGTCATATTGTTTGAGTGATTTTACAATCTGTTCAAGCTGCCGGTAACGCCTTATTATCCCTATGGAATCGGTATGCGTCTTGTGTCGAACGGCTATCAGTGAGTCCAGCTCGTGCTTCACGGCCTGTCCGTCGCCCGCAATCTCCATAAGCCTGCTGCGCTGTGCCTCTTTGTTGGCCTGTATGGTGCGGAATCCGCTGAAGATAGGCTCCACTTTGGCGATGGTCTGCAAATCGGGGTCTTTCGATTCCATGCGCGCCCCGGTCACAATGATGTCGCACACGAGTATCATTGCCAGTGTAGCCACCACATAGCCGAAAGTGCGTCGCGGATGCCGTGAGGCCCAGGCATTGGCTTTGCGGACTCTTGCCGCGAGCCGGCAGCGTGTGCCTATGGCTCCCATTCTTGGGCGAAGCCATGAGCCGAGGGCGTTTCCGACACTGTTTCTGCCGTCGAGGATTGTTTTACGCAAAGATTTCATAATCATTTTCTTTATAAAGGGTCAATAGTCGAGGTCTTTGTTTTCAAGTGTGCGCCAGTTGGTTATCATAAGTCCGTGGGGATTGTTCTGCGTCCTCGGCACGTTCTCGACAGAGCCTGTCGTCAGCATGGAGCGTTTAAGGTCACGTGTACGCCGCTTGATTATCTGGGTGCCGAAGTAGTTGAACCTGCGCGTATGCTCGTCGAACTGTATCGAGTCGCAGATGATGGTGCATACGGCCGATGACGATATGATGTCCGAATAGAATCCGTTTTCATCAAGTGCCTGCTTCTGTTTGAGCGCGGTGCCGTCGGCCATATACATAGCCTTGCCGACAGTCCATTTTATATAGTCATTGTCGGGAGGGAGATTGAAAAAATACTGGTGGAAGAGCTGTATATGCGCCTTCGCCTCCATGATGAAGTTGGATTCCAGCTTCGCGCGCTCGGCAAGGAACGGTATGTCACCGTCGAGAACGTATATCTGCTGCCGTTCCTCGTTGACAAGCGAAACGCACCGCCAGACGGTGAAGCCGCATATCAGGACACAGCCCGCGACGGTCGCCAGGACCGTCATGAGCGCGAGCCGCGTTTTCTGTTCAAGTGATTTAATAAGCATATTTTTGTAATGTTATCTGGTTAAGGCTTTCACTCCTTTTGCGCCGAGGCCGACGGTCGTGCCGACGGCGGAACCGGCGGCTGAACCTGCCATGGTAGCCGCGCCCATCGCCACTGAACCTGCCGGTGAAGCCGCGCCGCTGCTTATGCCGCCGGGAATCAGCCAAGAGGCCACTTCCGGGACGAAACGGATTATATATGCGCCCACGAGCATCCCCATGGCGTACATGCAGTTGGAGCCTATGCCCTGAAGTCCGAGCGCGCCTATCTGCTCCCATGAGTTGACAGTGCCGTGCAGGAGGTGGTTGTATGCCACCAGGTCCTCCTGAAGATTATACATGAGTATGAAATCTATGTAGTACAGGCACATGTAGGTCACGAATCCCCACAGCGTCAGGGAGAGGAACTTTGACATCCACTGGCTCCACGCCGAGTTCCACGGCGGCGCCAGCGACAAGGCGAACATTATCGGGCAGAACACAATCATAATGGCTATGAATATCCTCTGCGCCACGAGTATGCCGTAATAGGACATCTGGAATATCAGTTCGCCGACAAAGCGTATCACATCGTTTATCCACTCGCTGACTTTGGTTTCGGCAGCGACTGCCGCACGCTGGGCGTAGTTGTTTATGGTGGTGCCAAGATTCTCGACATTGTATATCAGTTTGTCCCACCAGTTGGCGTCCTCGCCGATCTCGGCTATCTGTTTAGCCGTCGATATGGAGTCCTGCACGGCACGCAGCCTTTCAAGGTATTCCCCCTGCTTCTGGGCCACTTTCAGTTCCAGTGCCGCCACCTCCCTGTTCTTGGCCATAGCCATCGCCTTGGTCGTGGCCTCAAGCGACTTGCCCGGAGTCTGGAGTGCGGAGCATATCCATGACGAGGATGAAATGCAGATTGATATTCCTATTATGCGCAGGAGTTTCATCACGTCCATTCCGCGCCGGCCGAGCATCATCATCCAGCACTCGTATGAGCCGACGCAGAGCGCGAGAAGGAGGCCGAGCATGCGGGCAAAGCCTATGGTGTTGCCGAGAATCGCCACATTGGGAAAAGCCTCCATAGCGACAAGGAGCCTGTCAAGGCTCTCGTCGATGGCAGGAAGCCCCATTGTGCAGAGTATGGAAAGTAAAGTCATAGTCTTATCGTTTTATGGTTGTCGTCAATCCTGTTCAATAATGTGTCGCCGCCACCGCCGCGAGCCTCGCCGTCCGGCTCACAAGCTCGCTCATGGCGGCTTTCGCCTCCTCGTAGGCCTGCTGACGCTTCGCGTTCTCCAGTCCGTAGCCCACGCCCTGTCTGTGTATGTAGGCTATGTTGGCGCAGACAATCTCGTTCTGCCGCGAAAGCTCGTCAACCTGATATTTCATGCCGCCCTTGCTCCTGTTCATGCAGTAGAGCAATCCGTCGGCGATACAGTCCTGCATACGGCTGAACTCCTCCTTGTAGATCGAATATGTCACATCCACCGCACGGTCAGCCTCGCGTGCCAGCTCCTCCTTGTAGAGAGATTCCACGCGGGCGCGCTCCTTCTCGACCTTGGCGAGCTTCTGACGCTGTGTTTCCTCGGCTGTCACGCGCACGGGCATAATCCTCCTGACATTGGATTTCTCCTCCTTGAAGCGCACCCTGTAGCCTGATTTGAAGCCGGCCCATTTCCAATACATTTCAGCTCCGGAATAATTCTTGTGGAGGAAGTAGTAATACCAGTCCGGGGCAAACCACCACGGGCCGTTCTCCATCGAGAGCCATTGCTTCTCTTTCTGGTCGTCATGTATTTTCGGCGTTTTGGCCGGACATACGGCGGGTAAGGCCGTGATTATGGCGGCGAGTGCCGCCACCGTATAAAATCTGAATCTCATATATGTGTTGTCTTTAAGTGGCGGTTATCTGTTCCATTTGTTGACTACCGCGCTGACTATCCCGTCTTTGACTTCCGAAGTAAGTATCTCCCATATGTAGTCGGGCTTCCAGCCGCAGTCGGTCACGAGATAGCAGTAGAGGTTGGCGTTGTCGATTATTCTCCGGGCGTTCTCGATGGTGTCTTTGAGCGACATAACGAGATTCAGCTTCTCGTCCATCGAGGCCTTCATAAGATTTATGCCGGAGGCGGCTACGGTCGCGTACAGTTTCCGCGCGTGCCTTATCTCGCGTGCTATGGCTACGTTGGCCTCGGTATAGTACCACGCTACAAAGGGTTTCTCCGACACATGCCTGTAAGTGTTTACGGTAAAGTCCTTGTATTCCTTTGTCAGAAGATACAGGGAGCTTGCCGTCGAGGATATGGCGGCCGCAAGAACGACATACGAATATGCGTTGTTGAGCCTTGTGTCAAGTGTGGAGCGCAAATCGTTGAATTTCTCCGCCCCCTTTGTCACAAGCGACTGTTCCCCGAAACTCGTGGCTATGCGGGCAAGTGCCTGGTCCTCGTCTTTCTTGACAGCCTTGTGAAGAGCCATCAGAGCCTCGAATGTAGGCATGTCCTTCGGCCAGTCGAAGGCGGCCGACTTCAAGGGAAGAAGGAGTGCCGCCAGCATAGCGATTGCAAATTTCCTTGGCACCATGACTTCACTGTTTTAGAATCTGAAGCCCGTTCCAGCTTAGAATAAGCATCCCCACCTGGTTCTGCATTACTTTCATGTTGGCCCAGCCCTCCGGGTCTATTGCGAAGAAAAGGTCGTCCTTTGTGGCATACCGCGCCATGGCCGTCATTGCCTGTACCTTGTAGCGTATCTCCAGCAGGTCGGTATATATGCGGTTGGCCACCGTCAGCCGGTCATACCTGTCGAGGAAGTTATAGCCGTCTGATTTTGTTTCTGCTGTGGCCTGTCCTTTGAGCGGATTCTGCACCTTGCCGTTGTTGACGATATTGATGAAGTCGGCCACGAGCTGTTGTGTCTGCGCCGTGAGGTTGCCGAGTTCGTTCAGGCACAAAGCCTTGTTTGCGAAATTGGCCTTTCCCACGGTCTTGACAAGTCCGGGTACGCTCTTCACGATGTCGAAGGCACACAGCCCGATTTCCACATAATACCTGCTCTCGGTGCCGAAGCCGGATATGTTCTCCATCGTCACCTTGTAAAGCTCTGTTATTGTAGCCATGCTCACGGTGTACTGCTCCAGCTTGTTCTGCTTGGAGGATATGGAGTCGAGCCTCTTATTGTGTTGATCCTCTATCGCCTTCTGCGTCGCGAGGTTAGTTGTCACAGCTTTGAGGCAGTAGGGGTCAATCACCACTTTCCAAGCCGAGGCCGTATTGCTCAAAATAATTATGGCCGTGACCGCTGTAAGATATTTCAGTTTTCCCATAGCGTCATTACTTTTTTGTGTCGGTTTATTTTTCTTGCGAAATCGAGATAGCGTGACACTCCGGCTCTCTTCCGGTCGTCCTCTATCCGGGTTATGGCCTCCTGCATGGTCCCGTAGTGACGGAGATAGATTTTCAAGGCCTCTTTCTCGGAACGTTCGGTAGTATAGGCCCAGTAACATTCGGGCGGTTCCTCGACGCCGAAAACCTCGGATTCCTGTCCCCTGCATATCCAGACCTCTTTGAAATAGTTGCGTCCATCCTTGTTGTTCAGTGCGTTTATCGTGAAAATCTGCTGTTTCTGTATGGGTGTCAGTCCGAGTATGGCGGCAATGTCGTCGTAGCGGTCCTTGAACTTCGACTGGTCGAGCAATATCTTCACATCGGAATTGTTGATGATGGCCTCCTTGACGATCGGGGAATCTATCACGTCGTTAAGCTCCTGTGTCACGACACCGGCTATGCCGTGGAACTTGCGAACTGTCTTATAGAGGAACTTTATGTACTCGGCCATTGTCGGAGAGGCGATTGCTTTCCATGCCTCCTCGATTATCAAGGCCTTGCGTCCCTTTTTGATACGCATTTTCTGGAGAAACACGTCCATTATAATGAGTACCACGATAGGGAAAAGTACCGGGTCATCTTTTATCTTGTCGATTTCAAAGACAATGAAACGCTCGTCGAAGAGGTTTGAGTCTATATCCGAGTTCAGCGTCAGCTCAAGCTCTCCGCCACGGTAGAATTGTTTTAGGATAGCCGCGAAGTCGCGGATGTCGAAATGTATCTTTTCCAGCGATGTTATCTGCGGGATGCGTTCAAGGGCAAATTCATAATAGGAGTTGAAAGAGAGGTTCTTGACTTTAAGCCTGCGTTTCTGCTCCTCCATGTGGTTGATCTGCCTGTCTATCTTCACGAGCATAGAGCTTTCGTACAGCTCCTTTCTGAAAAGCTCCACCTTGGCAGCCGCCTTTTCCTTTTCGGCCGGAGTGGATGCCTCGTTGATCGACACGGCATATAGGGCGCGGCACTGGCGTATCAGTTTGTTGCGACGTTCCTCGCTTGGAAGAATAAGGGCCTTGCTCCCGGCCTGTGACGGAGGTTCCGGCTCCCTTATCTGAGCATCAATGTCCTCCATCTTTTCAGCGTACTTGTCGTAGTCGCTCTCCATCTTGGCGGCAACAAGTAGTTTCTGCCTGAGGCCGTCGCGCTCGCCGGGCGTGAAGCTGTCAAAAGGGTGAAAGTATGCCTCGTAGTATTCCACTATGGTCTGGTTGACAAGCATATCCTCTATTTTGGACGGAGCTTCGTTACCCTTGAAAATCAGGAATATCAGCGATTTGAGAAAGTTTTTCTTCTCGCCGAAATTCTGCTCGTATTCCTCGCGTGTCACCTTAAACGGGTTCATCGAGATTGGCTTCTCCTTGGAATAGGATATGTATGTGCCTCCGAAATAGCCGCATATACCTTCGTAGGAGTCGCCGGTATCTACCATGACAACATCGGTGTCCTGCTCCAGCAGCTGGCGCACGACGCTGTTCATGTGGAATTGATTTTCAATGACTTTTGTTGCTGAAAATCAACCATATAATAAAATAACGGTACAACTATCCGTAAAGGAAAAGAGGGAGTGAAAAAGTTGCTTTGAGGGAGTGAAAGGATTAGAAAAGGTGTGTGTGTTGAATGAAAGATTTAACTAAATCTTAACAGCTGATAAGCATTTTTAGTGTTTTGAAAAATGGCGAATTGGAAGGATAAAAGACACCAAATGCAACTCTTGAAATTGTTGATATATATCAAGAATACTATAATTCTACCCCAAAAGGCAACGTATCATTTTGATATATCGCTATAAAGTAGTACCTTTGCACAAAATAGTTATTTGCAATCATGTAAAAAGAAAGGTTATACACGAAATACAAATTATAGAGCGGGCTGGATTTATGCCAGATCCTTGTGTATAACTTATGTCATATCCCGTTTTGTTTTACATTTAATAATTGCAAATAATTATGAGCTTAATAGTTCAAGATTTATCGTATATACATCCAAATAAGGATTTCCTGTTTCAAAATATCACTTTCACCATACCGGCTGGAGAGAAATGCGCCATTGTCGGGAATAATGGTGTAGGAAAATCCACACTCCTGAGAATATTGGCAGGAAAAATCCCTCCTGCAACAGGAACCATCGTGTGTGATGACATCTTGTACATGATACCACAGCATTTCGGGCAATTCGATGGTATGAGTGTTGCGGAAGCATTAGGATTGGCAGATAAGTTAAGAGCTTTGTCAATCATATTGGACGGGCGTGGTACAGAGAAAGAATACGAACAGCTAAACGATGAATGGGACATTCCGGAAAGGTTGACGGAAGCTTTCGCCAAATGGCAAATCGGACATATCGCTCCAGATATGTTCATGGGCAACCTTAGCGGCGGCGAGAAAACAAGAGTCTTTCTTGCCGGACAGGATATTTTCAAACCCTCCATTGTCCTAATGGATGAACCGACCAACCACCTCGACACGATAGGCAGAGCTTTGGTGTATGAAGACATTGCCCATACAAACCGTACCACCGTCATTGTCAGCCATGACAGAACGTTATTAAACAGGCTTTCCGCAATTTATGAAATGTCTCCGACAGGGATGCAATTCTATCCCATGAATTATGATGCGTATCGGGAAACTGTTGATGCGGAAACTAAAGCTAAAGTGACACGGCTGGAAAATCTACAGAAGGAGCTAGCAAAAGCCGAGAAGTCTGCCCGTAAAACAATAGAACGGCAACAGAAACATGCTTCGAGAGGAGAAAAGCAGAATGCAAAGAAATGTGTCGCACGCATTTCCATGGGATTATTACGTAACAAATCGGAAGCAACAACATCGAGGCTGAATAAGGTGCAACAGGAAAAAATGGAGGCAATGAGACGAGATATACACGAAATACGTTCGTCCATCAATGAATATACAGAGATAAAAATCGACATGGGAAATTCTGCCTTGGCAGGCAAAAAGCTACTTGTGGAGGCAAAACATGTTACTTTCAAGTATGTTGGTCAGAATACTATGTGGAGGCAACATCCCTTGGATTTATCCATATTCAGCGGTGAACGCATACGGCTTCAGGGAGATAACGGATGTGGTAAAAGCACTTTGCTCAAACTTATAACAGGGGCATTGCAGCCTACAAGCGGTGAAATACTTCGTAAAGAAACGCTGAACATATTGTATCTTGACCAAGAATATTCGTGCCTTGACAATGAGTTGACTGTTTACGATCAGTTGGAGGCTTGTAACTCCAAGAGACCAGAGCACGAACTTAAGATGCTGTTGAACCGTTTTCTGTTTACACCTTCTACATGGGACAAGAAGTGTAGAAGTCTTAGTGGAGGAGAGAAAATGAAACTTGCCTTATGTCACCTGATTGTCTGCGAAGATGCGCCAGACATGATCATCGCTGACGAGCCGACTAATAATATCGACATAGCAAGTATGAATATACTGGCAGCGGTATTAAAAAACTACAAAGGAACATTGCTTGTAGTCAGTCATGATGAGCAATTCATCCATGATCTGGGTATAGAGCGGACAATAAAATTTTCTTAATATAGTTGTCAAGGAATTGTTTTTTTCTGCTATTAAACAGGGTTTTGGACGCTTGGAGAAACAATAGCGGTACAAAAAGGGAGAAAATGAGCCTTGAAACGCTGTTTTTTCACCGTCAGTGAGAGGCTTTTACGGGATTTTCATTACCTTTGTATTTGGATTGAGGCAACTCTCTCCACGACATTTTGAAATAATAAGAAGCGTTATGCTTATCTTGTGAATTGGAAACGTAGGAAATTTCACAATTACACACAAGGGTGGCATAGTGGTTCTCACGCTATAGCGTGGGCTGCTATTACTACATTCGTGTGTACGGGTTTCCTACGACCTCCAATTCAGAACGTGGCATTTGCAGTTCCACGCTTCTGCGTAATTAACGGCTCAATCGGAACTAAAAGAGCCACTTGAATAAGAACAATGAAAAAGTTTTTAATCACATTAACCATGCTTTGTGCCGTAATCAATATTATAGCACAAGAGCATCTTTCTTTCAAGGGTATTCCTATTGAGGGGAGCATGACGGCTTTCTGCCAAAAACTCAAAGCAAAAGGATTTACCCAAATGGGACACGACAACAATGTAACTTTGTTTACAGGTGATTTTACAGGTAGACAAGCTACAGTCGGCGTAGGTGCTACCGATGATGGCAAAAGTGTTCACTCCGTGGTCGTTTTATTCGATGAAAGTAGCGAATGGAATACACTTGTAAGTACGTATGATTATTATAAAGGATTATATACTCGTAAATATGGTGAACCTTCTGCTTGCCGGGAACATAATCCGAGCCGTCAGGACAATAATATTTCTCTCATGTACGAATTAGGGCAAGGCACAGTTACCTATGCAAGCGCGTGGAATGTTACTGGTGGAACTATAGAATTATCAATCGAAAAAGCTGGTTATTCTGACGGTGTTGTTATTATTCGATACCGTGATGCTCAAAATGTAGAAACCAAAATCCAAAAAGATTTGGAAGATATTTAATTATTGAATTAAGTCATTAGAGCCTTGACTATTGTTTGGTTAATGCTCTAATGCCAACTTATAACATGACGAATAATTATCATTGAACATGAAAAAATGGCTTATCTATGTGCTTGGTATAATCACAGGAATTGTACTGACATTTGCTTTTGCATTTTGCGTTAATCTGTCTAATAATTCGGGAATTATAGGACTTGAAATGTTTGAAGAACCCGGAGAGGATATGGACTACACTCAGTTTGAGGTATTCCAAGTATTAGATTCAGGATGTGCATTGGCTAACGCAGATGGCACTTTTGACGAAACGGTTTTCATTATACCAGATGATAAACAACAGTTCTATGATAATCAAAAAATCGTTCTTAGAAACGATCAGTGTGCTCAACGTGTGGGAACCTACAGGTACAGCACTAAAATGGGAATAGAGAAAACGGTTCCCGCTGTTAAAATCATTGACGGTGTAGAATTGAAATCAAATAAAACGATTGCGGCAAAAAACAACTCTGGGAAGACTTTATTTGATAAACCGGGAGACTGTGTTAGTCGCAAGAATTTCGAGGTACAAAAGGTTTTGGAATCAGGGGATGCTATTGCGTTGGAAATTAGGGAAACTATTTCGGGACATGTGTTCACATCCGATTTAGAGGTCCTAATATTAGCCCAAGAAGGTAGTAATTTCTATAATAATCAAATAGTGAAAGCTCCTAAAGGAAAATGCGCAAGGCAAATTGGCAACTATAAGTACCAGAGTTATGGAACAACGAAAGTTATTCCTATAATTGCCTTCAAATGAATTGCATATATACCCCACCAATAAACATTGTAACAATTCAACTATATCATTAAAGTTCAGTAATGTCACTCGCGCCTATCATATTCCTGATTTGTTTGACATTTTGGATTGCATATCTTATTTATGTCAAACAAAAAGAACGGAAACTTATTGAACTGGTTACACCTATTACTCGCGGGGAGTGGTCAGAACGTAAAGTGATACTGAATTTATTGAAGGAAGGCATCAATCCTAAAGCGATATTCCACGACTTATATATTCGAAAACCAAATGGTGAATACACGCAAGTTGATGTAGCCGTCGCAACTAAAGCTGGCATTATTGTATTCGAAGTAAAAGATTATAGTGGCTGGATTTTCGGCAACGAACATCAAAAATATTGGACACAGATATTGGCATACGGTAAGGAAAAGCACCGCTTTTACAATCCTGTTATGCAGAATGCTGGACATATACAAGCCATCAGACGATGTTTGCCACAAAATCCAGGCATCCCAATCTATTCAGTAATAGTATTCTTTGGAAGCAGTGAGTTTAAGAATATCACTTGCAATGCAGACAATACTTTTATAATCTATCCTCGTTCTATTCGTCAGGTTGTTTCTGAAATTTTAAGGCAGCCCGATGCTGACTTTGGTAATAAATATGAAATAATTGGCTTATTCACCAAAGCTGTTCAAAACGGCAATGACCCTATAATTGTTGAATCTCAAATTAACTCAGCAGCATATTATGGTCGCAACAAGCCTCAATCTTCATACACGTTATCACTTAATTCATTATTCCGTTTCAGTATGTTCTCACATAGACGGAGATTTTGGTAATCAGTTCATTACAATAGCATATCACATCTTTAATCCACATCCTCGTCCTCTATCAATCTTCCAGTCATACCGACCTTCTGCGACATCGCCAACCTCATTGAGTGTGTGGCGATGTTTTATTTCATCAAAAGGCTGTCGGTGTTCAGCATAGTCACAGAGCCATGCGCCGACCGCTTTCTTCTGCTCGGTGGTCTCGCCGTAGCTCTGCATCACGCTCTTGATGTCGGCGGCTTCAGGGGGAGAGAAGATTGACTTGTGCCGCTCCGTGGCGAAATGGATAATCGCTTCAACG
>ENA-OROZ01000853-OROZ01000853.1-human-gut-metagenome-genome-assembly--contig:-NODE-853-length-31440-cov-4.271945_pt1 | contig 31440 bp, 30 predicted proteins | sample MGYA00242138_ERZ509066 | MGnify/ENA primary metagenome ERZ509066 (study PRJEB26280, sample SAMEA2338691) | human gut metagenome | biome: human gut; feature: human-associated habitat; material: faeces... | reverse complement strand
TCTTTGTAGTGAGAAATAAAAATATATTTATTCATTTTAAAATAGACAACAACATGGTTAATCTTTACAAACTCACCAACTTACTTGAATCTGGGATGACAATATTCCAGCTCAATCAATGGAAAAACGAAGGTATCTGGTATCCAATTACTCAATACAAAAAGCCTTCAAACGAAATTGAGGTAGTCACCAACCTATTTATCCCAATCGATACGGAAACACAACGTTATCACATTCAATTAACTGCTAACTATGATGCTAGCGAAATGGATGAATGGAAACGATTCCTAGAGGATAACCAATGGAAGCTATACCCATTACTCAAAAACATCATGGATGTATTCTTGCCACATTCAGATTATGGATATCGAATCTTATATACCTTATACCCGGAAGGATTCATATCAGTACTTGCTGAAGAATTACCTGCTGAACCATACATACCCTTGAATCAACAAATTAAATCAGAGGAGGACTAACTATGACACCATCAAAGACTTATCTTAAATTCCAAGAGACAAGGTCTAAAGAGGACCTTGATACTCTTAATGGGTATTTACTCAGACTGCAACAAATCTCGGTTATCCTAAATGGAGATACAGAACTTTCCAATGAGGAAGAGAACAAACTATATGACGAAGACGAAACCCTAACAGACAAAGTCTTACGATTATTATTTGGAGATACATTCTTTACCTTCATTGCCGAATACAACCTCGATGGATACGATTCCTGGGAGGATACAGTCGAAGACTTAGTAGAAGACCTATGGATGACCTATTGGGAATTACATGAAGCCTAATATTATACTTATCTTAGTCATGGGAGGAATTATCCTAATAATGGGTGCATCCTCCCATCCTACTAGCGAAGAACCTTTAACTTATGAGAATACTCATTGCTTAATATTAATAATATGCTAGAACAGTCCAAATTTTTAGTATCCTTCGATTGCCAAAACGAAAAGTTCTGCGAGGAATTAATCATAACCTATAGAACTGAGGAACTAAGGCCATATCTAATATTCCCAAGGGTAAAACTAAATCCTAACCACCTTCATGTATATCATACTAAAAGGATAATCTCAGAACTTATAGGTATGCCATACTCTTCCATCGAAATAGTTGACCTTATAAGGCTCCAGTAAGTAATTGGGGTTATTGCATATTTAAAATATTATTCTTATATTTGCATAAACATTTAAAAATAGACGTTATGAATGAAGAAAGTAAATTAATCGAATTATTTAAAAAATACCCAGGAATTGCTGCACGCATACGGAGGTCATTTGCTTATCATTACGACCAAATCCAACGGGAAATCGAAGCCGAGGTTGCTACAATTAACAAAGACGATGCTGCAACCATTATCGATTATACTACCGAATACATGGAGGAATCCATGGGTTGGCCTGATGCCGATGACCAAACAACATTCAACAATCAAATCGCTAACAATTAACATTAACCAATAAAACTTATAACATCATGACAACATTAAAATCTACTTCAATCCTTGCTTCAATCCTTGCTCAAAACCCTTATCACATTATCTCCATCCAAGGTCAAATGCCTATGTCACATGCTCAAAATACATATGACTTCGAAATTGCCGAGGATGACCCACATTACGAGGAGATATCGGATTATTCACTCGAAATGCTCTGGGTATATACCTATGCCGATAAGGAATCCCTGGAACTTGACCTAATGGAAATCCTCAATCAAATGGATTTGCTCAGAGGCTGCGATGACCAATACTTCGATTATAACGTAGACGAAGTAGACATGGTACTCTACGGTGCAACTCTTATCCTTGAACAGGAAAAATACAAACCACTTATCATGGAAAAATTCCAATACTACAAGGATAATTTCAACGAGGAAGAACATGCCGAGGAAATCGAATATTACCTTAACTTTCTCGAAAAACCAGAAACTCTTTACACTTTCACTGAAAATACTATCAACTTTTTCAAATCCCTTATCAAATGAGAACTAAACTTATAATCTTAACATCAATTGCCATGGCTCTAGTAGTCATGGCTTTCCCTACCAATAAATTCCAACCTAAAACAGTATGGGAACACTACTGCAAGTATACATTGCACATACACCCATCACAGGCTACCGAGGAACAATACGATTACTTCCTTGACTGCTGGTCAGGAGATGACGAATACCAATATCTCTATGACTACTACGAGAACAAATACCCAGAATATAACCAACAATTAAAACATTACGGAAAATGAAACTAAAAATCACAACCTTAGTAATCGTAGAAGAGGGCCAAGTCCAAGACATCTACCATTCACTTGAAGATAACCAAGACAAGGCTTATCAAGAACTTATAGACCAAGTAAATGCTACCTACGGTGACGGAGGAATATTACACTTCAAAACCATGAAAGGTATCAAGAACTACTTCGACTCAATAGCCATAGAAACTCAAGAGCTTACATCAAGCGGATTCAAAACAGCTATCCTAAACAGAGAAACCAAATGAAAAAAGAAATCCAAGAACCAAGTATACATACCTCACCAGGATAAATGGAATGAACACTTTCCTACTCCAGGTAAACCAAACCCCAATTACTACACGGACTCAGGTGCAACCTTCAACAAGCACCTACGTACCCAAAACAAATTAAAACAGAAAAGGAAATGAAAACCCTACTACTAATCCCAGTAATCCTATATACCTGGTTATCATTAACCCACAGGGATAAGATATACCATCAAATACCAAACCCCACCAACAAACAAAAATACATATACTTAATCCTACAATGCCTACAGATAATCCTATTAATCCTATTAGAAACTGTAATCCTAAGATACACCTAACCCCAAACAAATATAATAACATACCTATAATATATAATGCCCAGTATGAACAAAACAAAATCATACTGGGCCTAACTATGTTACATAATACACATACCTAATATCACCAATCATATAATCAATATACATATAACTAATATAATATTGAAGGCCTTCCGGGGGTGTTGGGATTAAGGCAAACTTCTAGGCCTAGCCCCCCTATCACTATACAACCACCATACCCCAGAGCTATCTAACACATATGTCTCAAGGTCCTAAGGCTATATAACCAATTGCCTAAAAGGCCCCTAATAATAGCCTATTGGGGTACCTAAATCCGATAAATCCTAGACCCCTAATGGCCGCTTATTATATATAATAAGTATATAAAAAGGCAATCGGATTTGTAGGATTAGGCAATAATTTGGGGTACCTTTTTATATAAAATTAGGTACCTATTTTGTCGGATTGGGGCCCCAGGATTTAATAAATTTAAGGCAATTTTAGGCCTCCAAGGCAATAGGATTATATAAAATTGTAGGCCATTCAAGGTACCTAAAACTAGTAAGTATGTTATTAATGGCCCTTATATTTAGATGTATTATTACTAAGAATGGCTAGAAGAGATATGAATTATGTAACTAGTTGATTACTAATAAGTTAAGTAGCCTTAAGACATTATCCATTAATGGCCTCAGTAGGATTTGCATATTTAAATAAAAAGCATTATATTTGCACTATAAACAATTAAAAATATATAGATATGAAAACAATTCAATTTAATGCAAACCAAATCCTCAACGGTAACAATTATCCTATTGCCAAAGACCTGGTAGTTATCTCTACTGGCCATGACAATTCCATTATCGATGACCCAGAAGGTTACCAAGAATATATCATTCCTATCCTAGAAGCAATCCAAAGTACTTCCCTTAAGCAATATGACTTACACCTTGCTTCGATTACTTCTACCGTTACCGATTATAAGGGTACTCATACCTGGGTCTTCACTACTGGCACTACTTATTCCGATGCCGACATCGAATATATCCAGGCTGCCCTATACAATGTATTCTGCGAAAACAATGACCAATGCGAACCTATTATCAATTACGTTAACAATACATTTATCATTACCGACATTTATTCCTGCTAATCGCTAACTATGTTACACCCTATAAGCCCAGCCTATCTTAGGTACTGGGCTTTTCTTATGTAGCTTAACTCTAGGCCATCATGGGACTTGCTAAGGCTTACCCATGTCCTAATATAGGCCTTAGGTCTATAGGACTCCCTGCATGGCCCATGGCATTGGTATAAAAGCCTGCTAGTCACCTAATGGCCTTTATGTATGATAATATACAGATAATAACTACCGGACTGTATGGGGCCTTCTTTTTTCTAAAGTGGTACCTATACCAACCCCTTCCATATATCCATCAATATACCTATATTACCTACCCACAACCATGCCCCCAATTCAAACCCCTAAAACCTACTTGCAAATTTTTCATGCAAAATTATTAAAAATAATTCTTTAAAAATTTCTCGAAAATTTTTCTATAAATGTTTTGCAGATACAAATATATTTCTTATCTTTGTATTGTTGAAAAAGCAAAGAGATATTTAAAATTTTGATTAACTATTTTTAAAGAAAAAATTCTCTGAAAATTTTGCTAATTAAAATATAAATCGTATCTTTGTAATGTAATCAAAAAGCGATACTTGACATATTGAAACAATATAAAATTAATTTATTCCTTTTCTCTTTTTCTTATAAATCTTTTAGTTTTATAGAGAAAAGGATATAATAAAATAAACATAAAAACTAAAAGTATTTTATTATGGAAGAATTAAAAAATGTAGTAGTAGAAAAAGAAGTTGCTAACAACAAAGTAAACAAAGTTAGTGCAAATAAAGCAAAAGCGCAAGCAAAAGCAAATAGCACTATTAAATTATCAGTTGATAGTATTTTTAAAAGTCTAAATGAAAAAACTAACGGACTTTTAAAAACTTCTTTAGGAAAGAAAACAGAAATTTACGTTGAATCTCTGTTTGCAGAATTGAACGAAAAGCAAAAAAAAGCATACCGAAAAAAATTAAGAAATACAACTTTTTCTTTGCTTGATTCGATTTGCAAAGCAAAAGAAGAAAAGAAACAAAATGAATTAAAAACACTTGTTTCAGCTTTCAACGATTTTTATAAGCAAGTTTATAAAATTCATGATTTTTCTTTTGCGTCTATTGCAAGCGAAAATACAAAGGACACAAAAAAAGAAGTTCTTACAAAAGGTTTGAATATTGTTAAGAATTTCAAGTAACTAACTGCAAAGGGAAAGATTTAATCTTTCCCTTTTTAAAATTTTAAAGATATGAACAAAGAACTATTAAAGAAATTTTTAAATCATTCGATTTCTAAGAGTGACGGAAAGATAAATATTTCCGTTTTAGATATGCAAAGCGAATCTTTGCAAGACGAAGAAGAAACAGAAAAGCGTTTAAATGAAACGTTTGAAACATTAGATAAAATGCTTTTGCAAGACGGACACAAAAAAATAATTGAATCAGATTATTATAATATTTATTCAAGAAAAGACGATAGTAGTGAATTATTTGTTTTGCAAAACAAAGATACATGTGTTACTTTGATTGAATTAATTTAAAATTGAAAGGGACAAATAAAAATGTTTGTCCCTTACTTTTTATTTTTGAATGTTAATTTTAACGTAACCGTTCCCCCCATTTAGTACCACAACTTTTGAGCTCCTCGTATTAAGGGGTACCTCGATTATCCCACAAACCACACAACACACAAAGAAGCCAGAGACCTAACATCCCTGGCAACTAATTAAGGTATACTATTGATTAGAACTTTAGTCCTATCTTTCCCAAGAACTCCCCTCCTCTTACCCGCTCTCTTTTCATAAAAGAAAACATACCAAAGTTGAAGATTAGGTAACCACCACCTCTTAACTTCACCATCTTCATAAAAGAACCTTTCAATGCAAATCATATCCGACTTGGTAATCCAAATCTGATACCAAATCCTATTACCCTCCTTGCATTTAAGAATCCTCTTTGTAGGCCTATCCTTTATTACAGTTACCGTTACCATATTCCCTAAACATTTCTTGGTTCATCCTAAATCCAGGCCTAGATATAATCATTCTCTGGATATCATGTATCTTAATTGCCATCTCATCCATTTCCATCGGATGGTTGATGGGTAATTCTAAAAAACCTATTCCAAATCTCTTCGGTAAGCATAAGGATTTCCTCTTCCTCTTGGGTAAGCTTTGCTAAATCTATATCTTCCATAACTTAATAAATTATAGGTTCATCTTCTGTAATGGGAGGGAGCTTTGGTTCTCCCTCTCTTTTAATTCTCTCTAAATCTTCCAGGGCACACTCTAGTATTTTAATACGTTCAGCATTATAATCTTTAGATACTGGAAACCAAAATGCTGTATGGAACAGGTATTTGTATCCCTTTAACCTTTTCATAGGTACCCTAAAATATATTCTGCCATTTACATCAAGAGTATCATCCTTAATACTTTCGATTATGTGATGGAAATGACCAAAGTATACATGGGTAAGGTTAAACCTTTGTGGAGTAAACCAGGGTTTAATTACTTCTCTCCATAAGTATGTACCATCATTAGAAAGATTGAACTCTATATTAATGGTTCTACTCACCTCTATCAAGTCAACACATAATCCTCTTGGAGAATTTGGTATATTAATCCTTCTATCCCGAACTGTCTCAAGGACATTCTTTACTGGTAAGTAATAATTTCTTATCCTTTCTTCGATTACCTTATTCTCTTTGGAATTATAATCGATTGCAGTGAACGTAGGCTCTTCCATTCTTCTCTAATTTTCTTTCAAACCATTGGCAGGTAATACACTTTGGACTTCCTACCATTATCTGTACTTCTCCCTTGATTACTGGGCAAGGATTGGTAAGCTTCTTTTGCCTACCAACCTTCTTAGTCTTAATCTCTCGGTTCATGTTTCTTTTCTATATAAGTTATTATAAAGTATATCGGAAATAGTGGCATAATTAACCAGATAGTTAGGAATAGGAATCCCGGTCTAGTTAATCGGTGTATTGAGCATATCACTCTGGTCATAAACCAGGCAGGTATAATACAGATAGCATATATTATACCCAAGATAATCCACATCATTGTTCGAAGTATTTATTTACGATTTTGGATATCTTCTTATCTAACTCTACGATTAATTCACTGAAGTCTTTGTCCTTCATATCCTTAATCTTGGATTCGATTAGTTCAAGGTTTCTCTTGATTGAGAAGTAGGATTTGAATGCTTGGTAATCCAATTCGGATTTATCCGATAGAGGTAGGATAACACCTTGCTTACCATCCAATCGGATATAATTCCCATCTGGTCCAAGTGTTCTTGATACCTTTACCTTATTACTCAGGATTGCAAATCCACCTTTCTTATCGATAGATTCTACAATTACCTTCTCCATTAAGGTTTTGCCATCAGAGAAAATGACTTCTTCACCCTCCTTTAGCTTTTTGGTTTCTTTGTTCTTTTTCATATCTTTATTATTAAATTGTTTATGCAAATATACAAAATTAATCGGATTTAATGCAATTATCAATAAGAATTTTTAAATCTGCTGCGGTAAAGGATTTCCTGTTAAGTAAGTTATCCAATTGTTCTGGAGTTAGAATTATACCATTTGGAGTAAAAAGTTCTCTTAAGTGTGCCGGAATTATTCCCTGGAATCCCCAATTATTATATGAACCTATATACAATTTATTATTTACCATTGCAGCAATATATTTCTTGGTTGAACCTAATGACTCTCTTCTAAAGGTAGCGACTTCTAACCAAATCTTATTTAAGTGAATAGAATAATGCTGAAAATAAGGTGTAACCAAGGGAATCATTTCGTAATTAGAATCCTCTATCAGAGTTTTATCCGATTCAATAATTCTATGCCAAAAAGCACATTGAAAACAAAGTTGTTTTTCCTTCATTAACTGAGGTACTGTTTTGGCTAAATCGTAATCATCCAAATCTAATGGTGAATTACATAGGTGACATGTGAGTTTCTCTTCCATATTATTATAAATTTTTATATAAGATAATAGAACTCCTAACTATCATCCAGATAAGGTATACGCAATACTTTCTTTTCTTTAATGAACTTTAAAATATAACGTTATGGATAAGTTAACTAATGAAATGATTGTGGCTCTGGCCAATGATTTAGGACTGGAGCCAGCTCTTTTAAAGGCAGTACAACTGGTTGAAGGAGCAGGTAGAGATGGATTTCTAGTAGATGGTAGACCTCAAATTCTGTTTGAAGGTCACATTATGTACAAAGAAATCAAAAATAAGTTCGGTTTAGACAAGTCAGTAGCTGCTCAAAAGAGTTACCCTACGATTTGTTTCCCAAAATGGGATAAATCGAAGTACTTAGGAGGAGCAAGTGAGTACAAAAGACTCGAAATTGCCAAGAAAATCGACGAAGAATGTGCTTTGAAGTCAGCTTCTTGGGGAATGTTTCAGATTATGGGCTTCAATCACCTCTATTGTGGCTGTAAAGACGTCTTCGAATTCGTGAAAAAGATGCAGGAATCTCATGAAAGTCAGTTAAAACTCATGTATTACTACATGAATAATACCAGTTGCTTGAAAAATCTGAAAGAACATGACTGGGCAGGCTTTGCTCGGAAGTATAATGGTCCTGGTTATGCTGAAAATGCCTATGACCAGAAGTTAAAGAACGCTTACGAAAACTTTAAAAACAAGATATAATGAAGGTAATCTACAACAAATTCATACCTTTCAAGGGATACAAGGCAATGAACCTATTCGGAATTGTCTTTGTAAGAAAGGGTGCTAAGTTTGACACATATGATTACAACCATGAGCATATTCATCTCAAACAAATGCAAGAGATGTTGTGGATATTCTACTACTTATGGTATGCAATCGAGTACCTAATCATCAGGTTCTTTGCTAAGTGGAACAAACAAAGCGAAAGATATCATGATGTAAGCTTCGAAGAGGAAGCCCATAATAATGACCACGACCTGGAATATATCAGGAAACGTAAACATTATTCCTGGGTTAAGTATGTAAAACTTAGAAGCTACAAGAAATAGGTCTTTTTAATTCGGTATAGGGCTGGTTTAGATATCTTAAATTTTTGACAAAGTCCTCGTATAGTAGTATATCTATGTAATCTTAAACACCTGATTATTCTACGTATTTTACGAGGACTTATCTTATTATAACCTCCATGAAAATAGAATCTACCATCTTGAATACACTGTTGGGTATTCTCTTTCTGAGTTCCCCACTTAAGATTCTCGGCTCTATTATCAGTACGTATATTATTTAAGTGCATTACTACTGGTAAATTATTAGGATTGGGTATATAAGCCATTGCTACTAATCTTGATACCTTATAATGTTTTCTTAATGATTTATGTTTTAGAGTAACTAAAGGATATCCGTAGGATTCTTTAAACTTTAAAGGAACCCAGGATTTATTTCTGAACACTTGGATAGACTTACCATTACCGAATACTCTAACTTTAAGACCATGTAAAATTATATCTTTATACATATTATAAAATATTTAGTTTATGAACATAAATAGATACACAGTATTAGGTGTATGCGCTGGCCAGGGAGCTTTACTATTCCCTTTCAGGAAACATCTGATTGGGAATATAGAAGTAAGAGGAGTATTCCATACTCCAGGTGAAGAGCAATGGAAAGCTAATTTTGGTAATATACCTTTCTATAAAGGGTTCTGTTTACAAGAATTTGATGAGAAAGTGGATATCATTATATCAAGCCCGGATTGCGGAGCATCTTCAGTAATGAGGTTATCTAAAGTAAAGGAATTGGGTAATCCCAAGGATAACCGGAGTTTAAATCTAGTAACTGCTGCAATATTAGAGTATAAGCCTAAGATATTTCTTATTGAAAATCTTCCTCGTTTGCTATCTCTGCTTCCCAAGGATTTCTTTGAGGAAACCTTTAAGGACTATAAATTAGTTTTTCATGAAAGGTCAGTTTCTGACTATGGGAACTCTCAAGTATCAAGGAAACGTTTAATCGTTATTGGAGTGCATAAGAAAACCGGTAAGAAATACTTGAATGCTTTTAATGAAGTATTCCAAGTAAAAACTCCAAAACTTACTAGAGATTTGCTCTCTGTATCTCCTTACGGGAGTAATTATAACATCCCGATAGAAAAGACCCTTGCAATGTATGACTATCGAAAGCTTCCGGAAAAGAAGAATCTGACTGTTGAGAAGATTCAAGTATTATGGAATAGTGCTTTCAAGCAAGAGAAGAAATGGCCCATTAAGACTGCTAAGATGAGTACTCTCCCAGGAGTATATCGATTGGAGTTAGATAAACCACCTCTAACTTTAAGACCTGCAGATAGGCAATTTAGACCAGATGGATATCCTCTTGGGATTAATGATTTCAAGGCAATCATGGGATTTCCCAAACAGTTTAAGATTTACATTGACCAAGAGAATTACCTTTACTGGTTAAACAAGGCAAGGTATACAATTGCCAAAGGTTCTGTATATGAAGTTGGGATTTGGTTTAGGAAATGTATCAAAAATGTCTAGGTACACTTTCATGTTAATATATACTAAAGTATATATTAGTCCAAACCGCCTTTTGAAAAATATAGATATATAATATACTACGTATATATATCTATATTTTTATATGCGTATATAGCTATTGTTTGTAGTAGATATTGGATATATGTTTTAGGATATAGAAATTTATCTCACTACGTTCGATAAAAGGTAATCGCTTTGCGATTACCGATAGTTAGTAATAATTTAATTTTTCGCGATGATGAAAACAGATAAAAACAAGTGGAAGAACTTTGTGTTCCTTTTGCTACTAGGATTTACTATTTACCTTTGCTTCAGGAATTACAAACTGAATTCATATATCAGACAACTTCCTGATTCATCGGTCATTGGCATTCCTGATACAATCAAACTGAAAGAGAACTTCAAGCCCCAATCACCATATACACAATTGGTTCAGCCCCAGAGAATTCTTCTCTACGACTTCTATCGAAACAGTAGCAATTCGACTAAACCCCAAGCTTCTGATTCAACAGCGGTTACTTCGAATAGGATTAGTAGAGAAGATTCTTTGGTCCAATTTACCTTGGATAAAAACCAATTGAATCTAAGTTTATTCAACAAGGAAACAAACTCATATTCAACGAGAATGTTTAACATGGACTTAGGTAAGTATAAGTACAATTGGTATGAAGGTCAATTAACTCAAAAAAGAATTAGAAAACTAACTCTAAGTCCATACGTTTATGGTAAATATAGGGTCTTTAATCAAATGTTAGACATAGGGACAGGCCTTTCAATCAAGACTACTAATTTCAATTATAAACTCGGTATAAATGCTTTTCATTATCCGAAGTTCTTTTCGGGAATAAAAGCTGACTTAGAGTTTTCAGTAACATATAACTTTTGATTATGGCAAAGAAGATTAACATAGAAACTAACACATCTGCTCTCACAAGGGAAGAACTAGCAACACTTGCTAAAGTTAGTAATGATGTTTTTTACTTTAGCCTTTTCACTTATGTGATACACCCTATGAGGGGAAAGGTAAGATTCGAACTTTACCCATATCAAAAATCGGTTCTGTATAACTTCGTAAAAGAACGTTTCAATATTCTGCTTAAGTTCAGGCAGGCAGGTATTACGGAGCTTATATCTATGTACTGCCTATGGTTGGCAATGTATCATCCTAACAAGAAGATAAACATTATCTCAATCAAGGACACAACAGCAAAGAAGGTACTTAAGAAGATTAAGTTCATGTACAAAAACCTGCCATGGTATTTACAGACACCGATTATAAATGGTCGTTCGGGAGAATATGGTTCTGCATCAATGATAGAGTTCGATAATGGCTCATTCATAGAATCTATCCCAACGTCTTCAGAAGCCGGTCGTTCAGAATCTCTATCCTTACTGGTAATTGATGAAGCAGCAGTAGTTAGATGGGCAGCCCAGATTTGGGCAGCCGCTTTTCCTACTCTTTCCACTGGTGGAGCTGCTATCATCAATTCCACTCCTTATGGAGTTGGTAACTTCTACCACTCAACTTGGGTTGATGCTATTGCAGGTGGAAACCCATTTAACCCACTACGATTGTATTGGCAAATGCACCCAGAACGAGATATTAATTGGTACAATGAAATGTCTTCTGCTCTTGGAACAAAAAGAACTGCACAAGAAATCGATGGTGACTTCTTATCATCTGGAAATACGGTCTTCGACTTAGCTGATATCAAAGCTATCGAAGACTGTCTTAGTGATTATCCGGTTATTAAGAAAAGGTTTAATGGTCAATATCGGCAATTCTTGGAACCAGCACCAGATAAGGAATATTTCATTGGTGCTGACGTTTCAACTGGTAGGTCTTCTGACTACTCTGCATTTACTTGCATGGACAAACAGGGAGAAGAACAAGCAGTATTCAAAGGTAGACTTTCAGTAGATAAGTATGCAAGATTGCTTGGAGATACAGGGCATTTATTTAACTTTGCTACTATTGCTCCAGAATCCAATGATGTTGGATTAGCAGTAACTTCTGCTCTTCAAACTGAAGGCTATCCAAAACTGTATTACTATCAGAAAATGCTTAAGAAGAAAGGTAAATCTAGACCTGAGGTAGATAAATCTCCAGGATGGTTAACTACACAAAAGAACCGTTCTGTTATTGTAGAGGGACTTGAACAGGATATTCGAGAAGATAATATCACTGTTAAAGACCCTTTCTTTGTTCAAGAAGCATATACCTTCATATATGATGGTTTAGGTAGGCCAGTTGCAATGGGTAAGCATAGAGCTAACAACTCTACAGTAGATGTAGACCTAGAAGGGGATGTATATGCAGATGACTCTATATTCGGTAAAGCAATCTGTAATCACATAAGAAAAGGAAAAACTAACGTAATAGTACAACCGAAATGAAAAAGCTCAATTTTAATTGGAGTTGGGGTAGAAAGAAAGACCCACCTCCTGAATCAAACAAGGAGCCAAGCAAGCCAAAAGCTGCTGCTATATCTCCTGGTAGAGTATCAGTGGATGAAGATAACTCTTTACTCAGTACTCTGAAAGGGATGACCGTAATGGTAGACCCTTCTTTTCGTGTTGAAGTAATCCCTTTGATTCGTGATTTATATAAGGTAAATCCGGATATGGGCATTGCTTTGCAGGATATGTTTAAGTTGGCAAATACTGGTCATACGGTAACATTCCCAAACAACTCAGATGCTGAAGCAGATAAGATGAGAAAACATCTTACTGAAGCTACTAAGAAATGGTCTAGGTATACTGCTGGTATAGATGGTCTAGTTAATAAGATGATTGTACAATGCCTTGTTAGTGGAGCTATATCCGTTGAAGGAGTTCCTAATGATATGTTGGATGGTTTGGATACAGTCTTATTCCTTAGACCCGAGAACATTGTTTTCAAAAGAGAGAACAATGGAGTATATTCTCCTTACCAGAGGAATAAGAATTACTTCGTAAAGCACCAAGATTATATCAAACTAAACCCAGAAACTTATGTGTATGCTGGTATGTTTAATGATACCGATGAACCTTATGGGATTCCACCATTTATGGCAGCATTGGATTCATTAAAAGGCCAACATGATATGAAGGTTAACTTCAAACACATCATGGAAATGGTTGGTATGGTAGGATTCTTGGAAGCTAAGATGACTAAACCAGACCAGAATCCAAATGAAAGCTTACAAGCTTATCAATCCCGTCTTGAACGTACATTAAAAGATTTGAAAAGAAATCTTCGTAATGGTATGAAAGACGGTATAGTAACTGGTTACATTGATGACCATGAGTTTAAACTCAATTCAACTACCAAGGAACTTGGTAATATTGAGAAACCCTGGAATATGAATCAGCAATCAGTTGCAAATGGTTTGGGAGTTAATGGAAACCTTATCGGAGTTAGTTCAACAACAGGAGAAGGAGCAACGGGTATAATGCTGTCTAAGTTAATTAGCCAGTTAAAAAATATCCAAATGCTTGTAACTTATGTATTGGATTTTCTTTATTCTCTAGAACTGCGTCTGGCAGGCTTTGATAATAAGGGAATAAAGATATCATGGGGAACTTCAACTATCTCCGACGAAGTTAAGGTTCAACAAGGTCTTCAGTATAAAATCCAAAATCTGGATTTATTATATAAGGCTGGTATCATTAGCCAAGACCAATATGCTTGGGCAATGGGTTATGATTCTCCTGATGAAGACGAACCAAGAGTTTCACTTGAGGACCAATTTGCTAAAGGCGGTAACTCAGACCCTCAAGAAGGAACTAAGAAGAAGCAAAGGCAAGATGATAAAAATCAATCTGCTCGTAGGTCAAGAGATAAAACTAATCCGGCTCCATCTCGTGGAGACCAAAATACAAAAGCAAGATGAGTAAATTTACTAAAAGAAACAAAGAGCATCTTGATTCAATGGTGATTGGCCAGGGTCATACCATTATGGCTGGGTATATCCCAGAAGCAGTTGGAGCCCAGGCTTTCTCAGAGAATTATTACAAATGGAAGACTCCGACACCGGATACCATTGCTCAATTTGGATTTTGGGGAGGAGATATAGATTATAATACCTATTATCCAAACCTTGATAAATCGGAACTTACTCCGAAGGACGAAGAGTTCATAGAACCAATGTTTAGGTTACTTTCTGAAACGATTGTATCCAAGAACTGGAATCCTACTGACTTTGGTCAGAATGGAGTACTTAAGGCTTCCATGAAACTGTTACTCGGGCAAACAGTAAATTGCGACCATGAAACAAATATTGGTAATGCAATTGGAGCTGTATCTCAAGTAATGTGGCAGGAGTCTTATAAGGATGGAAGCTTTACTATACCTGCAGGTATCAACGGTATTTTGAAGATTGATGGTAAAGCTAACCCAAGAATTGCTAGAGGTATTCTTATGGAACCTCCTTCAATTCATAGTAACTCGGTAACAGTACAGTTTAAGTGGGATAAATCACACCCAGGAATGGAAGATGGTGAATTCTACCAAAAGCTTGGTACTTATGACTCTAAGGGTGAAATGATTCGTAGAGTAGTTACTGAAGTAGTTCGTTATATGGAAACATCTCTGGTATCTCATGGAGCCGATTCTTTTGCTCAAAAGATTGGTGAAGATGGTAAAATCATTAATCCAACCTTTGCAAAAAGAACCTGGTCTTCTTATGAGGAATATCGGGATGACAAGTCCAAACAGTACTTCTTTACTGACTACAAAACAGACTTCAACTCATTCCAAGAAAAGGACAATACTCCAGATTCTTTTAATGATAATGGTACCCAAGAAAATCATAATCCTAATAAAGAAAATATGAACAAAGAATTGCAAGAATTTTTAGAAAAGCTTTTCGGAGATAATATGTTATCTCTTGCAGAAGGTAAAGAAATGACTCAGGAAGAAGTTATTTCTTGTATTCAAAGCTTGGTATCATCCAAAAACAGTCTTCAGACAACGGTAGATAATCTTACTACAGAGAAATCTTCTCTTACAGAACAGATTACCAATCTGAATGCAGAAGTTGCAAACTTGAAGGAAATGGCAACTGTAGGAAAGAATCATATTGCTTCTCTCCGTGAAGATGCCGTTGCTACTTACAAGAAGCTGATGGGTGACAAAGCCGATGAAACTATTGTTACAATGTTGAATGCCGAAACTACTGGCATCGTTACTCTTATCTCCTTGACTAAGGATTATCAGAGTCGTCTGGAAGAAAAATTCCCAATGGTATGTGCAAGCTGTGGTTCTCACGATGTAAGCCGTGCTTCTTCTGTTGCAGAGAATGACAATGAGGATAAAACCAAGAAACCTGCAACTACTTCAAATGCAGAAGCCAAGTCTACTTCGGAAACCCTTGAAGACTTGTACAAGAAGAAATTCAAGTAATAATCGATAAATATCACTGTTATGACTAAAATCGTAAACAAAGACCAGCCAATGACGCTGTTTGGGGAAAAGACCCCAAGAGCGGTGATTTACAAAAGTGAATCACACAAATTGCACCAAGCTTTCTGTGTAAAAGATGGTGAAACAATTTTGCAAGGTATGCCGGTAGCTCTTGGAGAAGACGGTTTAATTGAACCTTACACTGAATCTACTCAGGTATATATCGGAGTGGCAGTAACCGACAATGTAAATCCTGCTTACCAGGCACAGAACAAATTCCCAGTAGAGGTAACTGTTGCTGTGGAAGGTTACATGATTTGTAACTGGGTATCTAATGCTGCTGACTTAAAAGCAGGATATGTAGTTCCCTCTGGTGACTTACTGAACGGCCGATTTGTAAAAGCAAACCAGTCAACAGATGCTACACCTTTCATTGCCATCACACCTGCAGATGAGGCAAACGAGGTAATTCAAGTACTTATTAAATAAGAGAAGAAGAAACATGGAAAAAGTTGATATTTCAAAATTGAAGAGAGAAGACTTCGCAAAAGAACTTCCTCAAATGGTACAGCAGTTGGATGCTTACCGTCAAGGTTCACAGAACAAAAAACCTGTGGACATCACATTAGGTGAACTTACCACTGGTAAATGGGGTATTACCCAAGATGAATTGTTCGAGAAGTTGGATATCAATCCGAAAATCGACACAATGGAAAACATCTTCACGATGCCTCAGCAAGATGTTCGTTGGATTGTTCCGGAAATCATTCGTTCTGCTATCACTCTTGGTATGCGTCAAGCTCCGTTCTATCCGGAGATTATTGCATCTGACCAGTCAATCAGTGGTCTTAGCGCAATCATGCCGATGATTAATATGTCCGATGCTGCACCTGCAAAGGTTAACGAAGCAGAAACTATCCCATTGGGAGATGTAAGCTTTGGACAGAAATCAGTAAGTCTCTTCAAAATTGGTAAGGGATTCAAACTTACTGATGAAGTTCGTAACTACGTATCTCTGGATGTATTGGCAATCTACCTTCGTGACTTCGGTGTTCAGCTGGGTTATGCAATGGATACTCTGGCAATGGATGTTGTTATCAACGGTAACAAACCTGATGGTTCAGAATCTGCTCCGGTTATCGGTGTATATGAAACTACGAATGGTATCACTTACAAAGACTTGCTACATATCTGGGTAAGAGCTGCTCGTATGGGACGTAACTTTACTACTATGATTGGTGGTGAAGACCAGGCAATCGAAATGCTGAACTTGCCAGAATTCAAAGAACGTCATTCTGGTACAACTGAAGCTACACTGAACGTGAAGTCTCCGGTACCTAAGAATGCTAACTTCTATATTCACCCGGGAACACCTGACCAAGGTTTGCTGTTGATTGATACAACTGCTGCTTTGATTAAACTGACTGCAAAACAGTTGATGCTTGAATCAGAAAGAATCGTATCAAATCAGACTCAGGCAATCTATGCTACTCTGACTACAGGCTTCTCTAAGATGTATCAGGATGCTGCATTGATTCTGTCTGCAGAGAAGAAGTTCTCAGAATTTGGATTCCCCGAATTTATGAACATTGACCCGTATCTCTTGGTTAACCTTGAGTAATAATACACCTGGTTTATTTTACAAATAATTCCATTTCTTGATGGGGTAGGTTTTGCGAGGACCTACCCCTAATTTTAAACATCTAAAAACTTAGTAAAATTATGGATAAATATAAAGTAACTGTAGGTGCTAAAGCTTACAGCTTCCATGACCAATCTACAGGTATTACAATTTGTAGAGGAGAAGAAAAAGAATTGAGTGCTCGACAGTACAGAACTAAAAAGATTCAGATGGCTTTGAATTCAGGTCACCTGCGTTTGGTTCTTGATAAGAAAGCTGTCGACAAATACTCCAATGATGACATCGATAAGTTGGAAAAGAAACTGAATGCTCAGTTCGAAAAAGGTATGGAAATCAAAAAGATTGCCAAAGCCTATACTCTCGAAGAAGCAACCCTTATCGCTGCTCGTCACGAAATTGTTGCCGACAAAGGTGATACAGTTGAAACTTTGATTCAGGTTCTGTTGGAAGAGTTCGAAGAATCTAAAAAATAAGATACCATGGACAATCTAGACTTTGTAGCTATTGCGAATGGTCTGGAAGTTTCATTTAGAGTATTAACCAAAGTCCCAGCCAAGGCCATTTTTGACTGGGACTTTGGTGATGATAAGGGGTCCGTTTATGATGTTAAACAACCTACTTATACTTATGAAAAGTCCGGATTCTATACAGTAGCGTTGAACATAACGAACTCCGAAGGACTTAACTTAAATGCAACTAAAACCATAATTGTAAATACCGAGTCCAAAACTACATTAACTGATAGTATATATAATCTAATCAATTATTACATTCCTTCAGAAATCTCAGATGGTATGTCATCAGAAGAGAAAGCAATGTACATAACTAAATGGCAGTTATATATCCAACCGCTAGTAAATCATATTATCCCACTGGATAAATATAATGATGAGTTAATGTATGAAGCTCTAGAAAACCAATTAATTATGGAATTGGCAGCATGGGATTATCTCAATGTTAAGCTCCTTAATTTATTAACAAGTACAGGAGAATACCTAAGTCAACTTACTTCAACCAAAGAACAAGTTGGTGATGGTTCTTCTAAACCGGAACAAGCTCGAGGTGATAGAATCAAACAAATCACAACTGGGCCTACTGAAGTACAGTACTATGATACACTTGCCGATGCAACATCTTCCCTATGGAAAACATTTTCTCAAGCAATGCAACCTGGTGGTATCATAGACGAGTTAAGAAAAAACCTTTGTATGTTAGCTGGACGATTGGAAATCTACTTACCATTCTGTGACCAATCAAGTCATGTAGTAGTTCCAAGAGTAGTAGACAGAAGAAGACCTGGATTAATAGATGGGCCAAACCCCAGCTCTCCAGTAAAACGTAATGGTAGAACCTTAATTAGAAAACGATGACCAAGACTCCTCATAGATTGGTTAAGAACCGGTCTTGGGATAGATACAAGAAGATTATAAATGATTTCTTGGATATAGATGCTGGTAGGCAAACTATAACTTGGGCAAAGAATGTAAATCAACTCCTAAGTCATGGAGAAGATGAAATCCCTAAATATTATAATATACCAATCGAGGCATTATGTTATTACAATGCCTTCAGAAACTGGCCTATTAATAAGGCAACAGTAACTGGAGAACTCGATGATGAGAATTTATCAATACTGGTTACTAAATCATATATAGAACAACTGGGACATTTAACTCCAGAAGGCTATTGGGATTTTAACTGGTCTGAAGATAGGTTCGTAATTAATGGTATTACTTATAAACCTTCTGGAGATACACAAGTTGCTCAGGCCAAGGATGAAGCATTAGTCTTCATGGTTATCCTAAAAAGGGACCGAGATACCAAAATACAATTCGTAGAATAAAATTGAAAAGTATATGGCAAAGATGTTAATGTTACGATGGAAACCAATTAATACCGGAAACGGTATTTGGTTTGACAGTAACCTGATTGTCTTGAACGGTACATCTGGAGTACATATTGAAAGTAAGAAAAGTAATTTAGACGTTACTACATTTCAGTCTATGACTGGAGGTAAGTTCGTTACTTGCTTTCAAGATTACTTTGGAGAAGTTTGGGATAAGATAATACCTCATCCGGGTATTGGCCAGGTGATAAAATTCCGTATCAATCAACTTCCAGATTATGCAATAATCAGGGGTGATATTGAAGACGGGGGAGACCCAGACCCAGAACATCCAGATATTCCAATGAATGCCTTCTGTGGAAAAGAAGGAGAACCATTCAGAGATAAGAATTCTGACTTCTTCTGTGGTAAGCAAGTAATCAATCCTTAAAATAATAACAATATGTACGTAAGTAAGTATTACACAAATGAAGAAATTGACCAAAGACTTTTACAAGGTTATTTTGATGACTTCGTAAAGGCCGGGTTTGCTGGAACTATTAATGAGTTCTGGGCATTCGTTCTTTCTATTGCCAATAAGGTAGATAAGAGAGAAGGATACGACTTATCTAAAAATGACTTCACGGATAAACTCAAAGAGAAACTGGAAGGCATTGAAGAAAGAGCAAACTACATCACTAAGCTTTCTCAGTTGGAGAATGATACTAAGTTCCAAACTGAAGAACAGGTAAGACAAGCTATCAGTGATTTGATTGATGGTGCCGATGATGCACTTGATACATTAAAGGAATTGGCAGAAGCATTGGGAAATGACCCCAACTTTGCTACTACAATTACCAACAAATTAACGGATTTACGTAATGCACTGACAGATGAAGTTAACCGAGCTAAGGAGGAGGAAGGGAAACTGAGTACCCAAATTAGTGAGGTTAACTCTAATTTCATTAAGGCAGTGGATTTACTTAATGATAAAATCGACACTGCAGTTACTAACCTTATCAATAAGATAGATAAGATAGAAGCAAAAGTCGATAAGAATACTGCTGACATTGCAGACCTCAGAAATGAAACTACTGGTTCATTGGCAGAAGCTAAGGCATATGCTAAAGACTTGGTAGATAAAGAAGCTGAGCTTCGTAAAACGGCTGACGATGCTTTATCAGAAAGTATTCACCAACTGAATACATTGCATATCAATGATAAGGCAGAGCTCAAACAAGACATTGCTGCAGAAGCCCAATTGAGAGCAAATGCAGATGCAAACATTCAGTTGAAACTCACTGAAGAAATCACTAATCGTCAAACTGGTGATGCTGCCTTAGAAAGTAAACTTTCTGATGAGGTAGTAAATCGTAAAGCTGCCGATGAAACTCTTCAGAATTCAATTACCAAAGAGGTAGCTGACCGTACCAATGCAGATAATACCCTCCAGGTAAACATTGATAAAGAGGCTCAAGCTCGGGAATCTGCAGACCAGGTTCTTCAGACTAATATTAATTCTGAAGCTGCAACTCGTACTGCTCAGGACCAAATCCTTGACCAGAAGATAACTGCCCTAAGTGAAAAGACTGATGGTGATAAGTCCGATGTACTTGCTGCAATTGAAGCAGAGAAGGAAGCTCGTATTGCTGCAGATGCTGACCTTAATTCCAAGAAGGTAGATAAAAGAGAAGGTTATTCTTTAACTAAGAATGACTTTACAGATCTCTTGCTTGCCAAACTGAATGGAATCGAGGAACATGCTAATTACATTACCTTGGTATCACAATTGGCAAATGATGCCGGTTATCAAACTGAAGCAGAAGTAGAGGCAGCAATTGAAAAGATTATTGGTTCTGCACCAGAAGTACTTGATACTCTGGAAGAGATTGCTAGGGCATTAGGTGATGACCCTAATTTTGCTTCAACTATCACCAAGAAGTTGGCAGCAATTACAGAAAAGGTAAACCAAGAGATTGAAGACCGGGAAGCTGCTGATGTAGCCCTCCAGGCAAATATAACTGATGAAGAAACTGCAAGAACAGAAGCAGATGCTGCTCTTAAGGAAGAACTTAAAGAGTATGTAGATAACTCGGCTGCTACTGGAGATACTGCTCTTCAAGTAGTTAAAGATAACCTGGCAAAAGAAATTCAAGACCGTAAAGATGCTGATGCTATCTTGCAGGCAAATATCGACAAAGAAACTGTTGATAGAAAGGAAGCAGATAAAACCCATACCGATAACATTGCTGCTCTTACTCAGAGAGTTTCGGATTTGGCTTTATCAATGCAGGATGCTATCAATACAGTTAAGAACGAATTGACTGCTCAGGTAAATGCTAATACCACGGCTATTGCTACTAACCAAGCAAATATCACAAAGAACTCTGAGGCAATCACTGCCATGAATAAAACCATTGCCGATAACTACAAAGAAGTTAAGGATATGGTTAATGAGGAAATTGTAGACCGTACTAATGGCGACAGTAATCTGAGTTCTCGTATTGATACTACCAACATTGCTTTGGGTACAGAAACAGCTGAACGTAAGGCAGCAGACCAAATCCTTCAAGTAAACCTGGATAAGGAAATTGGAGACCGTAAGTCTGCAGATACTGCATTGGAAACTGCTATAGACGGCAAGATTCAAACTTTAACGGTTGAAGTTGGTGGGCAATTAACTATCCTTACTAATAAGATTAATGGAGAGATAGATGAAAGGAGAGGTGCTGATACTTTATTAGAAGAGAAGATTAATTCCCTAAAGAAAGAATCTAATGAAAAGGTAGATGAACTTAAAACAAAGGTAGAGGCTAATACGGTAGCAATCAATACTGAGAAAGACCGAGCAACCGCTAGAGAGAATGCTATACAGGCCAATTTGGATACTGCAATAGCAAATCATAAAGACGAAGTAAATGGTTTATCTAAGGATATCTCGGATGAAGCTAATGTTCGTTTAGCAGGTGATACTGCTCTTCAGGTAAATATCGATAAAGAAGTTACAGACCGTACCAATGCAGATACCTTATTAGATAATAAGATTGCCCAGGAAATCTCAGACCGTACAACTGCTATCCAGGGTCTTGAATCTAAGAAGGTAGACAAGGTAGATGGCAAAGTACTTTCTTCAAATGACTTTACTGATGTTCTTTTGAACAAATTGAACGGCATTGAAGAACATGCTAACTATATCACTAAAGTTTCTGAACTTCTGAATGATTCAGGATTCCAAACAGAAGCTGAGGTAGAAGCTGCAATTCAGAAAATCATTGGTTCTGCTCCAGGTGTACTGGATACACTTGAGGAAATTGCCAAAGCCCTTGGTGATGACCCCAACTTTGCAACAACTATGACTCAGAAGTTAAATGAGTTAACTACGAAGATTGAGACAGAAACTGAAAAACGAGTTGAAGGTGATGCTGCTTTAGATGCTAAGCTTACTACTCTGAGTACAACTCTGACTAAGACAGTAGAGGATTTAAGAACTTATGTTACTGAAACTCGTACTGAATTGTTGGCAAGAGCAAATAATCAAGATGCTCTTATTACTCAGAATGCTGCCAATATCCAAAGAAACTTGGAATTGATTCAAGGTATTCAGAATAACATTTCTGGTTCTTACTTGGAAGTTAAGGCTTTACTTGAAACCGAGATTGCTGCTCGTAAGGCAGAAGATATTCGGTTAGAAGGTAAAATCGACCAGAATACTGCAGACTTGGGAACAGAAAGAGAAGAAAGAAAGGCTGCTGATAAGGCTCTTCAAGATGCTCTAGATGCAGAAGAAGCTGCAAGAACTGCTGCTGATACTGCCCTGGGAGTTCGTATTGATACCGAAATTGCAGAACGTAAGTCTGCCGATAAAACATTGCAGGATAATATCACTGCAGAGGCAACTACCCGAGCAGAAGCTGATACTGCTTTAGGAGCTCGTATTGATAAAGAAGTTACAGACAGGGAATCTGCAGACACGGCTTTGGGTACTCGTATCGATAACGAAGAAGATGCAAGGGAAGCAGCTGATACTACTCTGCAAGAAAATATCACTGCTGAAGAGACTGCCCGTACTGAAGCTGATACTACTTTGCAAGAAAATATCGATGCCACCAATGCTCATACTATCAATACTCATCGTTTGGATTCTAATCCTATACTTAATGGTACTGATATCAAACTCGATGGCTATGTAAAGGCAACCGGTACTACTCCTGCAGATTTGGATGTAAAGGTAACAGATACTACTTCGGCAGCCTTTGGTAAAGTACAAAAACGTATCGAAGTAGATAAGGCAGATGCTGATTCTAAATTCAATAAGGTAAAAGCTGCAGTAGGTCTTACCAATGATTTGGGAATGCCAGCTCTTACTGATACGAATTATATGGGAGGTTCAGTTGATGTAGTTGATTCTTTGAAAAAACTTGATGCTCAATTAGAACCAATTATTATCCCGGCAGCAGCATTCAATATATCTGCTTCGGCAACCTCAGAAGAGATTGCAGCAGTATTTACTGATGAATTGCTTAATGAGATTGCAAATAACACTACACACCGTCCTTATATATTGGTAGATACCGGCAACAATTTCTATCAACAATTTAGATTGAGTTTACAACTTAGTGGTCCTACTACTGGTGCCATTACTTTGAGATTCATGTATGAATTGGCAGGTATGGAGTTTTACAGAGAGTTCAAGAGAACTGCTCAAGGTGCTTGGTCTATTTCTACAGTAAGAGCTGGTAAAATTCTTATCGAAGGAGATGTAGTAAATAACTTAACTGCAGGTGGAACTAAGGTACCATTAAGTGCAGAACAAGGTAAAGCTTTGAAGGCTTTGATTGATGGTCTTGGAACTGATACTTCAGAACTGGAAACAGAACTCAAAGAATTAATCCAAACTACAAAGACCACTTTAGAAGCTTCAATAGCTACCGAGGTTCAGAATCGAAAAGATGCCGATACTGCCTTAGACACCAAGTTAACTACGGCTATCAATAAAGAAGTTCAGGATAGAATTGCTGCTGATACTGCATTGGGTACTCGAATTGATAATGAGGTAACTGCAAGAACAGAAGCAGATGCTGCCTTGAAAACTGAATTAACCGAGGACATACAAGGAGTTCAGGATGCCCTAGATGCCTTCATTGCAACTAAGGCACAAGCTAGTGGATTAGCTTCTCTGGATGAAAATGGTAAAGTACCTTCTGAACAATTACCCTCATATGTAGATGATGTAATCGATGTATATGCAACATACGATAAGTCTCCCACTGGAGATCTTTCTAATATCTCTCTCTTTGCAGATGCTGACCATAATACACCAATAACGGGAGAGGCAGGAAAGATTTATCAGAATGTAACTACGGGAGAACCCGGTTATCAATTCAGATGGACTGGTACTACTTGGTCTCTGATTGTTTCTGGTGGAGTAGTAATTGGAGAGATTACTGGTACTGCTTATGATGGAGCTAAGGGTAAGACTACTACAGACAATCTTAATGCTCTTATGGCTTTTAATCCTATACGATTAATCTCAATTGTTACAGATGCCTCTAAAGCTGCCATAAATTATGAAAGGGCAGATGGTACTGATATCCAAGGATTACAAATTCCTACTGCATCATCTGCTAAAGCTGGTGTTATGGCTGCTGCAGATAAGGTTAAGCTTGATACTACTTTACCAAAACAAATCTCAGATGAGGTTACAGCAAGAACTGAGGCTATTAATGCTTTGCAAGGAGAATTGGCTGATGATATTGCTCAAGAGGTAGTAGATAGAAATTCTGCAATAGCTGCTGCTAAAACAGAACTCACTACTGCTATCAATAAAGAGGTATCCGACAGAAAAGCTGCAGATACTCAAGTAAGAACTGACCTTGAAGCTGCAGTTGAATTAGTTGCTGAAGACTTAAGAGGTGCAGATACTACTCTCCAGAATAATATCACTAAAGAAGTCAATGACAGAAAAGGTGAGATTACAAGAGTAGAGAAGTTAATTTCAGATGAAGCTGCAACAAGAGCTCAAGCAGATACTACTGTGAATGCCAAAGTAGATTCCCATATTGGTAATAAATCTAATCCTCATGGAGTAACTAAAGCTCAAGTGGGATTGGGTAATGTTAACAATACATCAGATGCAGATAAACCAGTATCTACTGCTCAAGCTACGGCTATTGCAGATGCCAAGGCTGCAGGTACCAATGCTCAAACCAATCTTACTACTCACATGCAGAACATGAGTAATCCTCATGGAGTAACAAGAGACCAGTTGGGATTGGGTACTACTGCTGAGATTATCTTTAAGAAGGTATCTGCTCCTTCTGGTTTATGGAAAGAATCTGACGAAAGACTTAAGACTTTCATTAAACCATTGGAACATACTCTCGATGAAATCTGCTCTATACCTACGGATTCATTTATGATTCGTGGTAATCACGATATAGGTACAATTGCTCAGACAATCGAAAAATATTTCCCAGAATTAGTTTCTGAGAATACGGTTAAACCTGAAACAGTTCCTAATCCAGAAGCCTTCGAAAAGGTAGAAAAGGATGGAGAAACCTATATCCTGGTTAAAGAGGTAGATTATTCTAAGATGTCAGTATTGGCAATCGAAGGTATTAAACTTCTGAAAGCCGAGATTGATGAATTAAGAGAAAAACTTTTGTTCACAAACTTAGATTAATATGGGTGAGATAGCAACATGGAGTGCTGTCAAAACTAAAGTAGGCCTTGGTAAGGATTCAAACGAATGCCCTACCAAGGCTGAATTGTTGGCACTCTCTCCTACAGGAACGGGAGAAAATTACGTTGGCTTGGAAATATCCAATGCCAGTTCCTATGGAAACAATGAAACCGTACAACTTTCTGATATTCATAAGGTAACCTATAGATATGCTTTTACTGTAGTAAACACAGTTTTAAACTTCCCAGCTTTGGGAGGGTATCCTACTCCTCGGTGGTTTGGTTTAGGTACTACTAAACAAAAACAGATAGATGGAGTAGCTATCGGAGATACTATTTCTGTGGGTTATACCCAATCTGCTTATCCGGACTGGATTGTTTATGATGAAGGTTATAAAGCTTCAGAAAATACAACTCTAAATCAACGTTCTGCAAGTTTAACCTTTACTCAGAATGAGTCAGGTAAACAGATAACAGTTCAATTTACTCAGGATGCAGGAGTTGAAACTTGGGAGTATACCTTTTCAGTTCAGAATCCAAATCTAAATTATACAGCTTTAGGAGGTTCTGCAACTCCCGCAATAGCAGGGTATAATTCATTTAAGCAAAGGTATATAAATGGTAAACCTGTGGGTACTAGTGTAGATGTAGGTTTTTCATCTCCTGACTTACCCTCTTGGATATTTATGGATGACGAGAATCACTATACTGCTTTAGAGAATAAATCAGAAAACTCCCGTTCTCAAGTATTTACTAGTACTCAAAATGAATCTGGTAAAAAAGTTACAGTAACATTTGCTCAATTAGCAGGTGTAAAAACTTATGGTACACCTACTGTATATTTAGGAAGCATTGCAGATATCCCTGCATCAGGAGGGACTGCAGTTACACCTACTTATACTTATTCTCAACTTTGGGGATGGAATGGTAAAACCAATGATGGTGGTACTATAAGTTCTGGAGCTTCAGTAGTATGGTCCGAAAATATCTCAGGTTCTAATCTTGGTACAACTGCAAAGGCAAGAACTAAGTTGGGAAGCCGTACATTAACCGTTACTCTTAATGGTAAATCTGGTAGTGCCTCAATCGATATATATCAGGCAGAGAATAAGATTACCAATACAAGTCAAGGTACATGGGTAGTTTCCATTTCTGCAAACCCAAGTACCTTTACCGAACAAGGTGGTACATCACAAATCTCTGCAAGTGCAAGGGCAAGTAGAACTAACCATTGGTCTTCAGGTGCAACCAATGCAGCTTCCGATGCTACCGGTACTCCTACACTTAGTATACCTACTGCAGTAACCGGATTTAGTTTATCTGGTACTACTTTGACGGTAGCAGAAAATAAAACTGCAAATCAAAGAAGTGTAGTAGTAAGGGCAACTATGGATACCGTCTATAAAGAAGTTACGGTAACTCAAAGTGCATATCTAGTAGAATGGAGATATACATTAACTACTTCTACTCCAACGTTAAACTTTGATGCCTTAGGTACAACCAAATCTGGGACAATTAGTAGTTACCGTGAAAAGTATATTAATGGTTCTTTGGTAGAGGGTTCACTTGAAGGTGTTAATATCCAAGTTAAATCAACTTCTGCTGAAATACAAAGTGCTACTGCTGCTGTGGCTATTACCATGAAAGAGAATACTACAACTCAAGCAAGGACTGGTACTGTAGTATATGAGCAAGTGGGTTCAGGTAAAACCGTAACCATTACTTGTAGTCAAGCAGCAGGTACAGTAGCCATTAGAGAGGAGTTGGTTATTAAAGAGAGTTTCCCTACAGCGCCAAATACTGGAGGAACTGTTAAAGCTTTAGTAAGGTCGGGTTATTGGGACGTGGTAAATGGTAAAGATACAGTTTGGCATGATGATACTCCTACTGTAAAAACTAAACCTAGTTTTGTAACTAGCACCGATGTAACTTACGAACTTAATGTAGGCTATCGTATAAGCGCTACCATGCCAGCAAATACTTCTGAATCTCAACTTAGTGGTAGTTTAAACTTGGCTTATGGTAGTAAGACTTTAAGTCTTGGTGTAAAACAGGCAGCTGCAAGTGTTGCTTGGTCTTATGAGTTAAAAGTAAATAATGGTACACAAGATTTAAATCAACAAGTACCGGCTAAGCCTAATGGTACTTATTCCTTTGCCATAAGTAGTAAAAGATATAAGATTATCAATGGTTCAGTTACTAGTCAGAGTGAAGATACTACTTGGACTACTTCTATACCAGGTTCTCCAAGTTGGATTCATGTAGAAGAGAATGGTAATACCCTTATCGTAAGTGTAGATGAGAATACAACAACTAGTAAAAGAAGTGCAGATATTACCATATTCCAAACGGGTAGTGGAGATACATCGATAACCTTGACCGTTGAACAACAGGCAGCTACGGTAACTACCAGGGATTTCATTGATTATGTAGAACCAATACCTTCTGGAGATTTTTCTGCATTGGAACAAGCTGTTACTGTTACACTTCAATCCTACAGAGAAACTTTAACGAATGGTACTGTAACCAATAAAGTTGCAGTTCAACCAGATTTTGATTTAGATGCTACTGTTACAGATTGGGCTTCAGTATCTCTTATTGGAGGTAATCTTACCAATTACGAATATGATTTTGAGGTTTCTGTAAAAGAAAATACTACTAATCAAACTCGGTCTGGTAATGTAATGTTTTATAATGGTGCTGCCGAAGTAGAGAATGCTTGGGCATTTACTCAAGATGCTGCAACAATCTCTACAAGGTATGAAATATCTTGGACTGCAAACTATAGTAATGGTACAGTAGAAGAGAATGTAACTGAAGTTGAATTAGAGGGTACTACTGGTATGGAAAATTCTGTAAGAATGGATTTACACATACTAGAATATACTTCTATCAATGGAGTAGAAGGTACTCCTACTTCTTGGGATTCTAGAACCATAGCTGAAAATAACTCGGCAATAGCTTCACCAAGTGGTCAGGTATCTGTTACTCTACAATCGGATTCTGAAAATGCCTTTATAGGTATTAGTAATCCTGTACAGAACTTATCAAAATATCCACGTACTCATACCATAACTTTATATAATCCTAAAGTTGTAATTAACGGTAAAGAGGTAGGAACAGTACCTACCATTACCTTATTGGTAAATCCAGTACCCTATCTGAGGGTTTTTATATTCGGTTGGAAAGGGGCTGGTAATACTAATACTAATATAATTCTGAATGGTGATATTATGAACAGTGATTCTGTTGCTAGTAGAGATATTATTTCTTATGAAAGTTTACAAAGGAATAATGTAGAATTTGCTAAGAAATATATCAAACCTACTTTAATACCACCTTCAGAAGATTGGTTACAAGTAATTGATAATGGTCAGAATCCCGATAATTCCTATAACTATGCCATTAGAGCATTAACCGATAACGAGGGAGAATCGGCTAGAAGTCAATCTGTAAGATTTGAACAACCTGGCAATGGTAATCAAGCCTTATATGCCTATGTTAGCCAAGACCCTAGAGATGAAGGATACCTGGGAGGGAGAGTAAATAATAACGGGCCTAGAACAATTAGATTAAATACCCTAAAAGATGAAAATTGGGTTGGTAATACTGATATACGGTCAGGTAATTATTATGGGCTCGGTACATTAGCTCAAGATGCTATCACAATTGAAACCAATATATCAGTGGGTGGTACAGATAGTAGTACTTATACTCAACAAGTAGAATTAAGTAACTTAAAGTTTAGTAAAAGCGGTAGGCCTGTAACCATTAGTAATGACCCAAATCAAACTACTGATTACGAATATCACTGGGAATTATATCCTTCTGCTGGTGTTCCTGCTGGTTTTACAGTAAATATCAGTATGTTATCAAGTGATGGAGATAATGATAATGGTATTCGTTTAGATATAATAAAAAAGAATACTACTGTTTTTCCCATAGGAACCCTAATTGGTACTTTAACTTTAACTCCTAAAGATCCGACTAAGTTACCAATCATTATTTGTGGTGTATATCATAGATATTTTACTTGATATAAATAAAACAATACTGCGGTATTTATATACGTATAGGCCTATATACAAAATTAATTAGCCTATGTTTAACAATTTAAAACTAAAGGCCTGATTAAAGAAGTAAAATCCGAATTAGCTCTTCAATTGGAACGTTGCTGCTGCGACATCAAGAATGGCCAACAGGAAATCAAGTGCCTCATCGAAAACACCGCTAAAGACCAGGAAATTGCTCGTCTTAACCGAGTAGTAGATGCTCAGAGAGACCAGAACATTATCCAGTCTGTAGTTGCCGCTCTTAAAACAACAACCACAACTCCGGCTTAATCAGGGCTGGAAATTTAAAAGAAAGGAGTGCATCTTACGGGGTGTACTCCTTTCTTCGTTTTAACACCTAAAAACTTAGAGAGATGGAAAAAGAAAAACTAACCGAATATCAGATACAGATATCTTTGCCTGCTCCTAATCAAGAGATTGCTCAAGAAGTAGCAAACAAAGCCCAAGCCCTTGTAGACCAGTTCGGATACTATCAATTCTTAAACTTGGTAGACTTCATGCAGAAGAATCCAGGTGCAGTATCATTCGGTTTAAATTTAATAAATAGGAGGTAATTATGGAAGAATTGATTTTTTCGAAACTACAAAAAGGTGATACATTGTATACCTTAGAAAGAGACAGACGTTCTATGTATCCAATCTTTGACAAAGCTACAGTAATCAGAGTTGGTGAAATTAAACCTATGTCTTCAGGCAATGATGGCAACTTTGTTTCAAGTATAGAAGTGGTAATCCAGGATTCAGTATCCTCACTTACAATCTTCTTACCTGTTCAAACTACGGAAGGTATTCATAATGGTGTATACTATACTACCGACCTTAAGAACATTGTTAATGAGGTAAATGTTCAAAGAACCAATGCCTTGAATGTTCTTAATAACCGGGATAAGTATGAAACTATCGTAACTGAATGCGATAATATCTTTAAGACAATTGAGGGTATGATTGCCCCCCAAGCTCCAGCTCAGGCTTACAAACCCGAAGAACTTGAAACATTTAAGATGGAGATATACACTCGGCTATCAACCCAGGAGAATCTTCTCTTGCAAATTGCCCAAGAGTTGGGATTAAACAACAAAGAAAAGAAAGATGGCAAAAAAGGTTAACATAAATATATCACTCCCGATAGGAAGTGTTCAGATTTATGTAGACCCAAGGAAACAAATGCAAGCAGAAAAGTTGATTACTAGAACTCCCCAAATTATGCAAAGAGCTTATGATTTGGGTTCAAGGAAGTTCGGTAATCAACTTCTTCGTATTGTTAAGAGGAGCTTAAATACAGGAGTTCCTCCTCCAGGTTCCGGAGTATCTTGGCCACCACATTCAGTAGCTACACTTAAGAAGTATGGTGCTCATG
>ENA-OROZ01000845-OROZ01000845.1-human-gut-metagenome-genome-assembly--contig:-NODE-845-length-31564-cov-3.626583_pt1 | contig 31564 bp, 27 predicted proteins | sample MGYA00242138_ERZ509066 | MGnify/ENA primary metagenome ERZ509066 (study PRJEB26280, sample SAMEA2338691) | human gut metagenome | biome: human gut; feature: human-associated habitat; material: faeces... | reverse complement strand
TGCGGAGGTACGCGCCAGCGCCTTCCGGTTCATGAGCGCGTTGATCAGGGAAGATTTTCCCACGTTTGATTTTCCCGCGAAGGCGAACTCCGGTAGCGTGTTCTCAGGCAGTGTGCTCGTCACACCGCAGACGGTCTCAAGTTCCACATTTCTGATTACCATATATTTCTCCTTGTATGTAACACTTCAGCACTTTCCTTGTCACACGCAAAAATCCATTTCAGAATGACTTTGTCGCTGGGATTTCTGCCTGCCAAACTATACTTTCTTACAGTCGGCGCAGCACGTGCGCGGATCCGCTGAACCGTTACCCTTGTTTTTGCATACCAAAGTCAGTAGCTCTCCAACAGGCAGAACCTGTCAGAAAGCCGTAAACCTTTGTATCCTGGCATTACACGAACGCCTCGCGTACTACGTCATCCATAGTCTTCACAAACACGATCTCCATGCCTTTCGTGATCTCCTTCGAGATCTCTGCCATATCCGGACGGTTCTTATCCGGCACGAGAACCTTCTTCATATGTGCCATTCTTGCTGCCAATGTCTTTTCCTTTAAACCGCCGATCGGCAGTACCCGGCCTCTCAATGTGATCTCACCGGTCATTGCAAGGTCTGCCCTTACCGGCTTCTTAATAATTGCGGAAAGGATTGCAGTTGCCATGGTAATACCTGCGGATGGTCCGTCTTTTGGTACTGCCCCTTCCGGAATATGCACATGAATATCGTTTTCCTGGAAAAATTCCGGCTCAACTTTATAGTCAGAAGCAATGGAACGAATGTAAGTAATACCTGCCTGTGCAGACTCTTTCATAACATCGCCAAGCTGTCCTGTCAGTTTAAATTCACCTTTTCCCGGCATTACATTTACTTCGATTTCTAATGTATCGCCACCGACACTGGTCCATGCCAGTCCCCGGACAATACCAACCTCGTCCTTCTCATTCTTCTTATCAAAGGTATATTTCTCTTTGCCAAGATAATGTTCTAAGTTCTTTGTACTTATAGCAACTTTCTTTTTCTTGCCCTCGTAAATCTCTCTTGCTGCTTTTCTGCAGATTTCACCGATTTTGCGTTCTAAGTTACGCACACCGGCTTCTCTTGTATAGGAAGAAATGATTGCTTTCAAGGCACTGTCCGAAACAGACAGCCACCTTCCGGTGATACCGTTCTTTTCCATCTGCTTGTGCAGAAGATGTTCCTTTGCAATATGGAACTTCTCGTTCTCCGTATAGCTGTTTACCTCGATCAGCTCCATACGGTCAAGCAGGGGGCGGGGGATATTCTGTGTGGAATTTGCGGTTGCAATAAACAGAACCTCCGACAGGTCAAGCGGAATTTCCACATAATGATCGCGAAACCGCACGTTCTGTTCTCCATCAAGTACTTCAAGCAATGCGGAAAAGGTATCTCCCTTGTAATCATTGCTGACCTTATCAATTTCATCCAGAAGCATGAGCGGATTCTTCACTCCTGCCTGCCGCAGGCCTGTCGCAATTCTTCCGGGCATTGCACCGACATAGGTTTTCCTATGGCCACGAATCTCTGCTTCATCCCGGACACCTCCGAGACAGATCCGTATGTATCTCTTATTCAACGCTCTGGCAACACTTCGCGCAATCGAGGTTTTACCGGTTCCCGGAGGTCCTACCAGACAAAGGATGGGACTTTCTCCCTTCTTCGTGAGACACCGTACCGCCAGGAATTCCAGAATACGCTCCTTGACCTGTGTCAGTCCATAGTGCTCCTTTTCCAGAATCTCTCCCGCCTCTTTAATACTTTCGTTATCAATCGAGGCTTTATCCCACGGAAGCTCTAACAGTGTCTCAATATACCCCCGCTCCACAGCACTTTCCGAGCTGTTCCCGGACAGGCTCTTAAAACGGGAGATTTCCTTCCGGATCTTCTCCTTTACTTCGGGCTTAGCCTTAAGCTCCTTTAGCTTTTCTTCAAACTGCTCACTGTCCGAAAAGGAATTCTCTTCTCCCAATTCCTCCCGGATATAGCGAAGCTGCTCCCGTAACAGATATTCCTTCTGGTTCTTCTCTACCTTCCCCTTTAATTTCTGTGCCAGACGATTCCGGATTCCGGCAATCTGGATTTCATTAACCAGGATAGTACAGACCGTCTCAAAACGCTCCTTTAAATTGAAAGCCTCTAATACCTGCTGCTTCTTTTCAAATTCTACCGGAAGATTCATGGTAATCTGATCCAACAGACTCCCCAGATTCTCCATCGCCTGATACCGCTGTACGGCGTTCTTATCAAGCTTTGGATGCAAGGCTGCAAATTCGGCAATGGTTTCCTTAAGCTGTCGAAGCATCGCTTCTTCCTCCACGGAAGATAATTCTTCGTTTGAAAGCTCCTCCTGTGGAATAATACTTCCTTCCAGAAAGGCCTCATTTGCTTCCTGAATTGCAGTCAACATTGCACGCTTCACACCGCCTACGAGAATCCGCAGCATCTGGTTCGGAAGCTTCGTGACCTGCCGTACCGAAGCGACTGTTCCTGCCGTATACAGATCCCCGATTCCCGGATCCTGACATTCCGGATCCTTCTGGGATGCAAGAAATACCAGTCCGTCTCCCATCATGGCGTATTCTACGGCATGAATTGACTTTTCTCTCTTTAAATCAAAATGTATAATTGCATCCGGTAACACTGCAAGTCCCCGCAGGGGGATTACCGGGATATGTTCTTTATTCATATACAACTCCGTAAAAAATATAATGGCAAATGATATAAATATGACGAACACGCAAAAGCGTGTCCGTCATGCTTTAGTTTGCTTTAGGCATTAATTCTCTGCGGTAAATCAGCGGTTCACTTTCACCTTCTACCGCGCCTTTGGTGATCACGCATTTTTCAATTGTACGATCCGATGGAATTTCAAACATGACATTCATCATGACCTTTTCCATAATGGACCGTAATCCTCTTGCTCCGGTCTTTCTCTCAAAAGCCTGCTCTGCAATGGCATCCACTGCATCTTCTTCAAACACAAGATTTACATGGTCAAATCCAAATAATTTCTGATACTGTTTAATTAACGCATTCTTCGGTTCGGTAAGAATACGGATTAACGCTTTCTTATCAAGACCCTTCAGTGACACATTGATCGGTACACGTCCGACAAATTCCGGAATCAGTCCAAACTTCACAAGATCCTGTGGTGTTACCTCTGCAAGAAGCTCACTGACTTCCTTACTGTTCCTGCTTACGATCTCTGCATCAAATCCAATGGAATTGCGGTTCAGACGGTCTTCCACAATCTTCTCAAGACCATCAAACGCTCCTCCACAGATAAACAGGATATTGGAGGTATCAATCTGTAAAAGCTCCTGATGAGGATGCTTCCGTCCACCCTGCGGTGGAACGCTTGCTACCGTACCCTCAACAATCTTAAGCAGCGCCTGCTGCACTCCCTCTCCGGAAACATCACGGGTAATAGAAACATTCTCGCTCTTCTTCGTGATCTTATCAATCTCATCAATATAAATGATTCCATACTGTGCACGGTCGATATCATAATCCGCTGCCTGAATCAGCTTAAGCAGAATGTTCTCTACATCCTCTCCCACATAACCGGCTTCGGTTAAGGTTGTAGCATCCGCAATTGCAAACGGAACATTAATAACCTTCGCCAGGGTCTGTGCCAGATAGGTTTTACCGGAACCGGTAGGCCCGATCATGATAATGTTACTTTTCTGAAGTTCGACGCCATCCTCGTCCTTCGGTGCTGTCACACGCTTATAGTGATTATAAACAGCAACGGAAAGAACCTTCTTCGCTTCCTCCTGCCCAATGACATAATCATCAAGAAAGTCCTTGATTTCTGCAGGCTTTAACAGATTGATTTCCATTTCCGGCCCTTCTTCTGCAAATGCCTCTGCATCATCCTCAAACTCTTCCTCAACGATATCTGCGCAGATCTCCACGCAATGGTCACAAATATATACTCCCGAAGGACCGGCGATCATCTTACGCACCTGATCCTGGGTTTTATTACAAAAAGAACATCTGATTTCGTCAGAATTCCTTCCTGCCATATGACTTTACCTCTACTTTAAACTATTGTGACTACGCCTCTGAACGCTTATAAATAACGCGGTCAATCAGTCCATATTCCTTCGCTTCTTCTGCGGACATCCAGTTATCACGGTCCGTATCTGCTGCGATGATGGAGATATCTTTGCCGGTATTTTCAGCAAGCATTCTGTTCAGCTTTTCCTTGGTCTGTAAAATATGTCTGGCTGCAATTTCAATCTCGGTAGCCTGTCCCTGTGCGCCGCCCAAAGGCTGATGAATCATGATTTCCGCATTGGGAAGTGCCAGTCTCTTGCCCTTCGTACCACCTGCTAAAAGGAATGCACCCATGCTGGCTGCCATACCCATACAGAAGGTAGATACATCACATTTTACATACTGCATGGTATCATAAATTGCCATACCAGCCGTCACACTGCCACCGGGGCTGTTAATATAAAGCTGGATATCCTTCTCCGGATCCTCAGCTTCCAGAAACAACATCTGTGCTACAACAAGACTTGCGGTTGTTTCATTTACTTCCTCGCCCAAAAAGATAATTCTTTCTTTTAAAAGTCTTGAATAGATGTCATAGGAGCGTTCCCCTCTGCTTGTCTGTTCAATGACATAAGGTACTAAACTCATTCTTTAACCTCTTTTCTTATTTTGCCTTGGCATTGTTTACAACAAACTCTGCTGCCTTCTTAACAGCGATATCTTCCTTGATGCCCTTGACGCTCTTTTCAGGAAGCATTTCCTTAATCTTGTCAGGCTCCATCTGGTAAACCTCTGCCATTGTCTTGATTTCTTCTTCGTAATCTTCTTCGGTTGCTTCAATTCCTTCCTTAGCTGCAACTGCTTCTAATACAAGTCTGGACTTGATTCTGGTTTCTGCCTGAGGCTTTACCTGTTCCATCATCTTGTCTAAAGTAGCACCTGTAAACTGGAAGTACTGCTCCATGGATAATCCCTGCATCTGCATTCTCTGTGCAAATTCATCGATCATCTGCTTCTGCTGGGTAGTAACCATAGCTTCCGGAATATCCATATCGGAATCTGTAATGATTGCATCAATCACTGCTGCTTCCTTAGCATCTCTTGCTGCCTTTTCCTTCTCGATGGTTAAGGTTTCCTTAACGTCCTTCTTATATTCCTCTAAGGTATCGAATTCGGAAACTTCACTTGCAAATTCATCATCCAGTGCAGGAAGTTCCTTTTCCTTGATTTCTTTAATGGTACATTTGAATACCGCTGCCTTGCCCTTTAATTCTTCTGCCTGATAATCTTCCGGGAAAGTAACGTTTACTTCTACTTCCTTGCCGATTTCAGCACCAACGAGCTGCTCCTCAAATCCGGGAATAAATGCGCCGGAACCGATGGTTAACGGATAATTCTCGCCCTTACCACCGTCAAAAGCAACACCATCTACAAATCCTTCGAAATCAAGAACGGTCATATCGCCATCCTTAACCGGTCTGTCGGTTACTTCGATGGTTCTTGCATTGTTTTCTCTTTCCTTCTCGATCTTTGCATCGACTTCTTCATCGGTAACGGTAACTTCGGCAGCTTCTACCTTGACACCCTTATACTTGCCAAGCTTTACCTCCGGCTTTAATGCAACCGTTGCAGTAAAGATGAAGGACTTGCCCTTCTCGATCTGGGTAACATCAATTTCAGGAGAAGAAACGATATCTTCTTCACATTCATCAAGTGCCTTGCTGTATGCATCAGGAATCAATGCATTGGCAGCATCTTCATAGAAGATTTCCGGACCATACATCTTCTCTACCATCTGGCGCGGTACTTTTCCCTTACGAAAACCAGGTACACTGATTTTATTCTTATTCTTAAGGAAAGCATCCTCTAATGCCTTCTCAAATTCTGCTGCTGAAACTTCAATTGTAAGCTTCGCCATGTTCTTTTCTAATTTCTCTACCTGTACGCTCATCTTGTACAAACCTCCTTAATACGTCCTGTGCATACTCACAGTCATTGTAGGATTATAGCATAAACGCGCCGATATGACTAGCTATTTTTCTGAATTTGTATTATAATCTTTGGAAAATCACCTGCAAAGAGAGATTCATTCCAAAACAGGAATTATTTCTGTCCTTGCAGCCCACAATATTCTGAGCCGAAGGAATTCCTGACGTAAAGTAAAACAAGGAGAACTCATTCTATGGAAATCCGTGAAGAGAAAGCTGCCATCATTGGTATTTTTATTAAGGATTTTGATGCAGTTCCGAAGGTAAACGGGATCTTACACGACTATGCCGAAGACATTATTGGCAGAATCGGTATTCCCTGCCGTGACAGGGATCTGCATGTCATTTCCATCATCCTAAGTACCACTCCTGACAGGATCAGTGCGCTTTCCGGCAAGCTTGGACGAATTGAAGGGATCACGGCAAAGGCCATGCAGGCGAATCTATAGGAGGATCTCATTATGAAAATCACAACCAAACAATTAGTGCAGACCGCACTGCTTCTCACCATCTGTATTGTCAGCCAGTACTTCAAGAACCTGTCCGTGTACATCACCGGACCGATCGTGAATCTCACCATCATTCTGGCTGTTTTGTCTGTCGGATTATGGAGTGGATTACTGTTAAGCATCATCGCCCCGGTAACCGCATTTTTCTTCACCGGATCTCCCATTATGGCAGCCATTCCGCTGATGTTTCCCGCTGTTATGGCAGGAAATGCCGTTCTCGCCATCACCGTGTGGTATTTCCAGGAAAAGGCTTCCTTTAAGTGGCGTCTCCCTGCCGGCTTAATCGCAGCCTCCGTATTAAAGGCCATTTTTATGGGCGTGGTTATCGTCCTCATTATTCTTCCCATTTTCGGTGATAACCTTGCTTTAAAGCTCCCGAAGCCGGAAGCCTTACCTGTGGTTCTTGCCACCGCAAAGGTTACCTTCTCCATCACCCAGCTTACCACCGCCCTGATCGGCAGCGCCTTAGCATATGTGATCTGGATGCCGTTGAAGAAGTATTTGAAGACGGAGAATTAAGGGGTAGGAATTAAAGAGGTAAATTTAAGGAATTAAAGGTTAAAAGTTAAGATCTGATCATTAAAATGGGAGTTATATTCGTTATATTTTAGGATAAGTAAAAACGAGTTCCCGGCAGAATACGTGGAGTTCTGCCGGGAGAATTTATTTCATCCATATGGTATTCTCATCCTCAATCACTTCATACTCGCTTAAATCTTCCCAGTCTTCTAAATTTCCCACTCTCCTGAGATAATTATGCCCTCCATCCACTGCTACGGATCCACATTTACAGGATCTAAAATCATGAACTGATTTACTCTCTATGATATCACCGCACTTTTTACATCTGATTTTATTAACTGTTATTTTATTCATGTTATTATCCTCCGAAAATATTAAATTTCATTGACTTTTTATCACCTATGTACTACTATAAAAGCTAAGAAATGGGTTTCTGACTGAGTAAGGTCTTATGACTGGAAAAGGTTGCTCGTTTCTTTTTTTATATCCATCATATCGTATAAATACATTTTTCCATTTCTACAATATCTACTTTTTTGTACAAATATCCTCCTATCCTTATCCCTTTCTCGGGTAATGATAAGAGGATATCACTTGTCAATAATAATTTCATTGGACGGTTAGTCCAAAATCGTCTGTGTCACTATATTATATAAACATAATTGCCACATAATCCAATAGGAATCGTGCATAAATCCGGTAAAGTTTGAAAGGTTCATTCCTTCTATATGTGTTTTTCCTTGATAAATCAAACAAAAAGCTTTACCACATCAAGGATTACAACATCTTTTTTGCCTTATAGCATTCAAAAATATAATTTGGATTTTCATAATAAACACTGCTATTATAATCATCAATCTTTGGACTGATAAATGAATTGTATACCTCTATCAGTGCATCAATAACATCTATTTTTTCATCTTTAACAACCATTTTAATTAAACGTCTATACACTTTTCCTATATCCCAATGAGATGGAACAGCATAACCACAATCTGCTACATTGTCAAATTTACCTGTTTTGATGCCTGACTCTTCTATAAAATCATCACTTACTCTGTCTATATTGTCACAGTGATAAACATCAGCAAGGTTATAAATTTTACAGATATTATCCCTGCCTAATTGATTCACTACATCAGCACGAACATTTTTTGTCTTTCTGGAAATATAATCGATTAATCCACATATAGAAAAGATTATTATCTTCTTGTGTTTCTCTTCCTTGACCAATCATTACTGTACCTCCTCAAAGCCTCTATAAGTTAAACACTTCAGTGCATCATCCGTGCAAAAAACAATTTGATGCGTGGGATATTTGAACTTTGCCAAAACCCAGAACTGTTCTCTTGTAATAGTACCATCTATATAATCAGACACGTATGTATAAATCTGATCATCTGCCATAGCCCCAATCACGATATCATAACATTTTACTTCATTGATAGCAAAATGCCTCTGTCATTTATAATTATAACGTTCTTTATTTTTAGTATATCAACTGTGGAAACTGATCTTCAAATGACTTTATCTCTTTCGCAATTGCAGCGTCTAATTTATTTTTAGGAAATCCCATTTCCAACCAGATTATATAGCGATACATCCATTCGAGTTTAATTGCATAAAATCCACATTGTGTTCCATCCAGTGTCTTTTTCTGTTTACCATTAACATGAAACACTTGCATTATCCATCTTACTTAACGCCTCGCTCAACTCCTTTTCTGATAAGTCTTTGATTACCGGAAAATACTTTTCAAAAATTGCTCCGCAAACAATCAGTCTGTGACTACGCTCTTTTCGGCTATAGCTTACTCGATAGGAAAGCTGATTTTTCTTTCTTTGAAGCTGGTGCTCTGCTTGAAGCTTTTCTTGCTTTGCTTGCTCCAGTTCATCTCGAAGTTCATTAAGATTCTTGTTTTCTACCATCTGTATTCCTCCCATTTTTTTTGATATTTCATAGGTTCCTTGTCATTTCCCCAAATCAATTCCTGGCAGGTAACCTCTGGGTTCTTTAGCCTCATAGACTGTTTTGGACTGTGCCGTTATCACGCCCTTGGCTCGCTCCCTGACTTACAGATCATCGCTTAGCTTCCCCGAAACGGTAGTGATTTGGAATGCTCATTCAGTTTTCATGAACTGATTTTCTCAAAATCACAGACCTAATCCCGTATATCCAAAAGGTAGGAAATACAATCCAAAAGTGAAAATATCCACGCTTTTGGAAATAGTGCTTCCATCCGAACAGTTGTTCTGTTATAATATGAATAAATTGCTTGTATGCAAAACTTTATTGACTAAATTGGGGGAATGAATTTTTGAAATGCAAATTATCGATACAGGAAAAATTGAAAGATTTAAGAATTGAAAGAGGCTTGTCTTTACAGGAACTGTCAGAACAGACCGGACTGTCCAGAGCAGCTCTTGGCAATTATGAAACAGATGACTATAAAGAAATTACACATAAGGCGATTGTTATCCTGGCTGATTTTTATGGAGTAACTTCAGATTACTTACTGGGACTTACTGAGAATCGTGAACAGCATCCTTTCGCTGTAGATGAACTGGGATTGGATGATGAAATTAATATTTGAGGATGCCAAAACTAAAAACTCAAACAAATCCTCTTTTGTATTTGGAATAACATAACTTCTAATCAAGTTTATCTTTTTCTGGTCTGTTTCATTTACTTCATTTTGGTCTTGAAGCATTTTCTTTATCCCGAATCCTTTTGTGCTTCTACCATGCTCGATTTCTTCCAACTTAGCCGCAAATTCTCGTACAGAATAAGAATTCTTTGCATCTCTAACCTCATGACCGCATGTCGGACAAGTTGCTTGAAACGAGCCTAACACTTCACCACAATTAGGACATTTATGTATTTTACCTTCATACACAACTTTCCGTTCAGTTAATTCTTCATCCTCAACCCTAGTCCTTGTGGATGTATTTTCACTATCATCCAACTTTTCTGCTGTAGTCGCTTCTCCTTTTGGCTCTTCTACTTTATGTTCCTGTTCATGTATTTCTTGTTTAATAACACTTACAGGCGAACCACATCCATAACAAAATTTAGCTCCATCTTTTAATTTTTCACCACAGTTAACACAAAACTTAGGAGTGATTGTTTTTACTTCCGGTTGTTCCATCACTTCATCTTCACTGGTAGTCTGTGTTTCACTATTTCTCACATTGAATCCTGCCTCTTGCAAAGAGCCTACTACCTGCTGTTTAGCTTCACCTGCAGTCTGTTTTACCGTGTCTGCTACTTCTTTAATTCCTGCTGCAAACATTGCCATCCCTGCACCAGTTTTTTTCCCTTTTTTATTAGCCACATCCGGTTCTATGTACTGTTCTCCGGTTATCGCTTGGGTAATAGCACCAATCCATATAGGCAGTTCTCTTTTGTTATTAGAGAAGATGAAATGCTCTCTGGTTCCGTCCGCAAATAACACCTGCATACCCACACCATGGTCATCATTATCCACTTTCATAACCTGAACCTTGCCACCAGCCACTTTAATCTTCGATAATGGTATTTTTTCTGTAATGCTTTCAGACTTTGCAAATAGACCGTTACCCTTTTCGTACACACAAATTATGTACTTATTCGTCAACACCATCTCGTCTAAAGAGTATTCATCCCTACCATACCTTTCTACTTCTGTGGCTTGTAATAATATCCCCTCATCCACCTGTAAATGTAAATCAACCATAGTGTCCTCCTCATAGCCGCATATTATAGTAGTGCTAATACCTTTAATCCTCTATTTTAACTGCATCACATATATCCCCTATATTGCAGTCTAAATAGTCACAAATTCTCAAAAGTACAGATAATGCCACTTCTTCATTACGTCTCATTTTTGTCATTGTCCCTGTAGCAATATTTAAATCTCGTCGAAACTGCGCCTGAGGTATATCTTTTTCTATAAGCAAAATCCATAATTTTTTATAGCTTATTTTCAATTTTTTACCTCCCTATCTTCTTAGAAAGCCTAACTATATATTATCGCTAATCCGTATTTTGTCAACCGTTTCTCTTTATTTTTTCATCAAATGTCGCAACTTCTTGCGGTTTTCATGTTAAATCATGTCCGTAATGCGAATTTCCCTTTTAAATTTTCCTTAGAAGCGAACACTTTTTTTGTCACCGACTATATTTCATACATTGTTCCGCACTAAAAAAGCACCAGTTTCCTGATGCTTCAAAACTTACATATGTAATTAATCATGCTCTGTACTATATAATTTCTCGCTTATCAAATGCTTGATACTATCCGAGATCATTTTATTTTTATCTCCTACCAATAATGTATCATACTTTGCAACACTTGCATCTTTGGAGAAAATAAAATCAGCGATTTCCCCATCCTTACTCATATGTAAAGAGGAGTGTGATGCTTAACCACACTCCTCTAAGAATTTCTTTTGAAAAAGAGTTTTCTGCTGGTTGTCAGCCTCGGTACCCAGTTAAGATACCCATAACGACGTGGAAATCATTGAGTCCCCCACGTGGACTACAGCTTTATCCAAGCTACTAGGCTCGATGACCAGCTAAGACATCTAATGAGATGGAAAGTTATCCTGCTCCATCTGCAGCCCAACTTTTAACGATGCTCTTACATCGAGAACATTTCTGTTTCTACTTTTATTATACTCAATTCAGTGAAAAACTCAACCCATACTGGGTTTTTCTAATTATTTCCAAATGTCCCTTTCCCAAAATCTATAAAATAAACTCCTTGTTTTAGGGATCTCTTTCTTAATATCTATTTTGATAGAATTTGATTGGATAAAAAAGTCTCACCAGGTTGCGCATGAAAGTCAGAGGCGTGGTGAGCTCTGTTATTACTAATATATAACTTCTGTTACAGTTGTCAAGAGTCTTTTTTTATCGAGGGCAGTCCATTAACAAAATCTTGCCTTTCTAGGCACCCGTAAAAAATAGGGGTACAATGGGGGTACAAATACCATTCTCATTCCCCAAAAGCCTTGATTTTAAGCCCCTTCAGACAAAAGTACGGATTCTGCCGTGGCAGATGAAAAGTATTTTTATTATTGTTTTGTTTCTCCTTGTTTCGCCCTAAAACACCCTGTTTTGCAAGGTTTTTGGGGATTATGGTGATACGCTCTGAAAATGCGGATTGTGACAAATCAGAGCAGAATTTAGCAAGTTATCACTACCTGTTAGTAGCAAAGAGAAAATTCCTACTACTAAGGATTTTTCTCTTGATTTTGAAGCTTCTCGATCATCTGCCGAAAAACATTCATAGGAAGTATGCAATCTTCATCAAGATGCTTTTCTAACTTTATCCAGTCTAAGTGCTCATCCATTACATAATTCTTGACATCGTCAGAAACATTTACTCCAATCACCTCTAACACTGCTATTCGTAATGCAATTTTCAAAACATAAAATGCATACAAATTTACCATGTTATCAGTCTCTGTACCAGGGTTATTTATAAATGAACCCAAACTTCCAGATTTATAAATATAATGTGTCAATTCATTTCTTGTATCTCCCAGTGCATCAATTGCCCTTGAAGATGAAATTCCAAGAAGTGCGGCTCCATACTTGTATTTTTTTGCATCTATTTTTCTAAGAATTATATTTATGTTTCCAGAATTATTACTGCTACTACCATTACAATACTTGATTGCAAAACCATCGCAAATGTGCATTAATAAAACTAATCTGTGTTCCAAATTGATACTAGAATATGATTCCGAAATCAGATAAAAGAAAGAGGAAAACATGGATGCATTCATCGATTGGTCTTTTCTATCTAAATATCTGATATTCCTGTATTTTTCGACAATCTCCTCATTAATCTGTCTTTGATTTCTACATAATAAGATAGCGCTCGAAATCCATTTTGCATCAGTAGTACGACAATTAATAGTCAAGCGGCTATCTATCACTTTTTCACCACCATCAACAGAATAACTAATGGGTTTGTAAAAATATCCATCTTCCCAAACCAGCAATTCCCATATCAATATAATATACTGCAGATTGTCATCTTCACTACTTCCGTCTACAACCAATTCACATCTTATATCCTTTATGATTATTGAAACATTGTTTATATTTTTTGCTGAAAAAGAAATATTCTGATCACTCCAACCTCTAATGCTATTTTTAATTTCAAATACAACCTTCGAAATCACTAAATCATCTCCTTATTAATTTGATGTGAAATATAATCAATAGAAAATTTGAATTCTCTAATATCCCCTGTTTCTAATATTATCCAATGTCATATTCTTTCAACCATAAACGCCTTATAGTCTTTATCTGCCACTAAACGCACCTGCCTTATACATTTTCTGGAGATTATGTGCCTGTCGAAGTTCCTTCTCTGTTAATTCAGAAATGGCTTTAATCCTGTTATTTTCAAGCAAAAAGTAACTGTCCGGTCTAAGTAAATCATTGCTCATTAAATCTGTATTATGAGTAGTGGTAAATATTTGAACCCCAGACATCTTTTTCAGATGCCTTTGCACTGACTCCGATAGCTCAAAATGGTAGAATGCATCAAATTCATCAATAAATACAAAGGACGCTTTCTCCATACGGATATACCAATAATAAAACAATGCTAACGATCTGGTTCCAGTAGATGCAATCTTAAAGAAATCCGCATCCTTATTTTCGAAATGACAATAGATCGCTTTTCTTCCATCCACCTCACACCCATACAATTTATAATCAATATCGTTTTCTTTCAGGAACTCTTGAAAATCCTGTACTCTTCCACTGTTCACAATACCTTCTGCAATACCTTCACTTCCATTCATAAATCCTTCATATCCACGACTGTCCAGCGAATAGAACAAAAGCATTCGATCCACAAAATCCATGAATTTCTTAAATGCCTGATTTTGCACATTATCTGTCAGAATAGAATTGTTGTTTACATACTTCACTCGGGAAATAGGACTCTCATTCTTAATAGAAGCATTCAAAGTATCAGAACCCTCTAACAATGTAAATCCATCTCTGGTAAGGAAATCAAAAAAGATAACCTCTTTTCCATCAATTGACAGGCTCTCGCTCTTCAGTGTGTTGACATCGTTTTTACTGTATCGATAAACCACTTCATGCTCATCGAACAAGAACGTATATTCAAATTCAGCAAATGACTTTCTTCCACTCATATTCAGGTAAAAATCATAACTGAGAAGCAATTTTTGCTTTTCTGTAAGATGCGTAATAATATCGAAAATAGCCAATCCCAGGTTCGATTTACCACTACTGTTGATGCCATAAATAATGCCCTTCGTTACACACCCATTTTCTATAATTTCAGAGTTAAAGCTATAGTTACTTGGCGAACCTATATCAAATGTGATTTTATTCTGAAAGCCCTTAAAGTTTTCTACTGAAAATTTCTTTAACATAACAATCACCCTTCTGTCTTTTTCTATATTGTATAATTATCTGCAAAAAAATTCAACCTATTCCGTATTTTTTTTACGGATCAGTTAGGTTTTATCTCTTTCTGAGTCTTCTCAATATTTTTCATTGCCCGACTATATTTTCCTGTATACCAAACAACGCCCAACTGCATTTCTACAGTCGGGCGTCTTATTTGCTCAGACAGATTCTGCTTTACGCAGGTTATTTCATCTGCTCTTCTTGCTTCTTGATCATTCTACGAACCATCTCACCACCGATAGAACCGGCTTCCTTGGATGTTAAGTCACCATTGTAACCTTCCTTAAGGTTTACACCAAGTTCAGAAGCAACTTCTGTTTTGAAACGATCCAAAGCGGCCTTAGCCTCAGGAACTTCTGTTCTATTAGTCTTGTTGCTTGCCATTCTTTTCACCTCCATTTCGAATTAATCAAGTTTACATAACTATTCGTTATTCTACTCGTCTAACAAAACTCACATGTACACATGCTGCGCTTTGCTAAATGGGATAAGCGTTTTGGCTACGCTTATCCTGAAGATTTCTTCAATCAAAGCGCTTCCGCATCACTTATCTTGTTCATAGTATCTACGACGGAGATAAAATTATGAATGGAAGTTTTTGCCTAAAAATCTCTTAACTTATGCTCTTCCATGTTCTCATCTTTTTCAATTTTCTGTACGAGAAGTCCATAGCTGTAATCCTTACTGACCTCCACTTCCACGCGGTCACCAGCCCTGTGTCCCATCAGTGCTTTTCCAATCGGAGATTCTACACTGATCAGATTCTCCAGGGAATTTCCGCGCATGGTTGTCACAATCGTATAGGTCTCCTCCGATCCGTCCTCTTCGAATTGAACGGTCACAATGGAGTTCATGCCAATTTCATCCTCTGCTGCGTCATCCGGAATAATTTCTGCGGTTTTAATCATCCGCTCCAAAAAACGAATCCTGCTTTCATTTTTATTCTTTTCTTTTTTAGCAGCATAATATTCAAAGTTTTCACTTAAATCACCATGTGCCCTCGCTTCCTTGACATCCTCTAAAAGCTTGGGCCGGATCACAAGCTTCCGCTCCTCTATTTCCTTCTGCATGGCATCAATATCTCTTTGTGTCAACTGATTAAACATAATGATTACTTCTTTCTTTTAGTTTACATAACATATTTTCTTTGCTAATGCGTCTGCGGCCTCTTTTCCCTTAAAGAATTCTACAATGGCAAGACCGAAATCAACCGACGCTCCCATACCTCTTCCGGTGATGATCTGTCCATCCCGTACAGCACCCTGTTCTACAATCGTTGCTCCCGTCAGCTGCTCTTCAAATCCCGGGAAACAGATCGCATTCTTTCCATTCAGATGTCCACGGTGTCCCAGAATGGAAGGTGCTGCACAGATCGCTGCTACCGCCTTTCCCTCATTTACGAAAGTATCGATCTGCTTCATCAATGGCTCAAACGCCTCCAGATTCTTCGTTCCCGGTCCTCCTCCCGGAAGCACCAGCATCTGCGCCTGTCCAAAGTCCACCTCATCAAACAGCTTATCCATCTGTACCGGAATCTTGTGCGATCCTACTACTGTTCGATCTCCGGTCACCGATACCGTTGTCACATCAATATCTGCCCTGCGCATCAGATCCACACAGGTTAATCCCTCGATTTCCTCAAATCCCGTTGCAAAAAAAACATATACTTCACTCATTACTTTACTTCCTTTCCTTACATTTTCATACTTTTTGATTTACTAATGTTGTAACAATTCAACCATACCCATTCATACATTACTTCGTATTCTAATCAGATCATATTGTACCACATTATAAACAGACTGTGTTATAATGTGTTGTGCAAATTTTAACAGGTTCATCATTTTAACAACGAAAGGACACTTTTATGGAAATCGAACGTAAATTTTTAATCAGATACCTCCCTGAAAATCTCTCTGACTACGAATGCCTTCACATCGAGCAGGCCTACCTCTGCACCTCCCCTGTAATCCGCATCCGCAGGCAGGATGAGGAATATTACCTCACCTACAAGGGCACCGGACTCCTTGCGCGGGAAGAATACAACCTGCCTTTATCCAGGGAAGGTTACGAGCATCTCCGCCCGAAAGCCGATGGCAACATTATTTCCAAAAAACGGTATCTGATTCCAATCACAGATACCGCCTTAAAGGTTGAGCTTGATATATTTGATGCGCCCTTTGCACCATTAATGATTGCCGAAGTGGAATTTCCGGATGTGGAGACTGCCAATGCATTCACTCCGCTTGACTGGTTTCAGGAGGATGTCACGAACAATCCGGAATATCACAACTCCAACCTGTCAAAACGTGTTTTCCACCCCTGAACCGGTATAACTATCCAGAATCACATACCTGAAACGGTTTCAGATGCAGTGTAGTTTATCACCTGTATTTATCCAGGTGGAGCGGTCGATTCCCGGATCACCAGCTCTGCCGGAAAAATCAGATGTTCATGCGATCCGCCTTCTTCTAAGATTTGCAGAAGCAGGCGGACCGTTTTATCTGCCATGGCTTCTACCGGCTGCCGCATCGTAGACAGCTTCGGAATATAATATTCCCCGAGCGGAATTCCATCAAAACCGGCAACCGACACATCCTCAGGAATCCGTTTTCCGGCCTCATGCAATGCCCGGCAGGCTCCGATTGCCAAGGTATCTGCAATCGCATACACCGCCGTAAACGGCTCACCGGACTGCAGCAGTTCTTTCGTCATCCGGTAACCGTTTTCCATCGAATACGGATCAACATCATCCGTTATTTTCAAGATCAGCTTCGGATTTACCGCGATTCCCTGTTCCTTCAACGCATCCTGATAGCCTAAAAGCCGAAGCTTTCCAACCGACTCTCCCTCTGCATTTTCTGTAATCAGGGCGATCTGCTTATGCCCGAGTCCCAGAAGATACTCTGCCATCCGGCAGCTTTCTGCCCGGTCATCCACCGCAATGTTGGAATAATTCTTTTTCACACTCTCCTCTGCCACTGTCCCGATCGTACTGAATACAAAAGGGACATTCAGCATCCCGAGCTTTTTCGGATCATGCTGGTAATTGCCTCCCAGAAAAATAATCCCGCGCAGCCGCTTTTCCTTGATCAGGTTCAATGCCACATCCAGCTCATCCTCATAGCTTTCCACATGCTGCATCACCATGGTAAAATGCTTTTCATCAATCTGTTCTTCAATAATCCGGATCACCGAACTGAAAAACGGATTCGTGATGCCCTTAATCAATACCGCAATACAGTTTGCTTCTGTCCGTTTCAGATTCCGTGCACTGTTATTGGGGACAAAGCCGGTTTCCCGGATGACCGAAAGGACCCTTTCCCGGGTTTCCGGATTGATATTGGGATGGTTATTGATGGCGCGTGATACCGTACTTGGTCCTACCCCGCATTTTCTGGCAATATCCTTGATTGTCATTTCTCCCATCTTCCATCCCTCTTTCTTCTTTTTTGTAACTCTTTTTTCTCTCTGTATTTCTCCTGGTCTTTCCGTATCCTTCTCTGGCTTTTTCCGGCTTTCTTCCACAGCCTTCTCTTTTTCTTCCTATCTTTATTTTTCTTTCACACGTCCATATAGTTTACATAACTCCAGAATCTCTTCTGCCAGTTCCGGTGAGAGCTGTTCTGCACTCATCCGCCACTTCCAGTTATCTCCCAGGGTAGACGGTGTATTGATTCTGGCTTCACTGCCAAGCTCCAGATAATCCTGCATCGGAATAATTGCCGTATCAGATACACTTGCAATTGCTGCCCGGATAAACTCCCAGGTTACCTTCTTATTCCCCTTGATGTTCAGGTAGTTCTTTGCAAAGCGTCGGTCACATGCCGGAATCGTATGATACCAGCCAAGTGTTGTGTCATTGTCATGTGTTCCGGTATAAACCACACTGTTTGCGGTATAGTTATGCGGCAGATAATCGCTCTCTTCTCTCGAATCAAAGGCAAACTGCAAAATCTTCATTCCCGGATAGCCGGTCTTTTTCACAAGACGGATAACGGAAGGAGTTAAGAAGCCAAGATCCTCTGCGATCACCGGCTTGTTGCCGATCTGCTCCTTCATCGTCTTAAACAATGCATAGCCGGGTCCCTTCTCCCACTTACCAAACTCTGCGGTCGGATCGCCGTAAGGAATGCTGTAGTATTCATCAAAGCCCCGGAAATGGTCGATACGTACCACATCATATAATTTATAGCAATAGCCGATTCGTTTCATCCACCATGCAAAGCCGGTCTGCGCATGATAATCCCAACGATACAACGGATTTCCCCAAAGCTGGCCCGTTGCTGAAAATGCATCCGGCGGGCATCCTGCAACCGCTACCGGTTCACCCTTTTCATTCAGTTGGAAAAGCTCCGGATTCGCCCAGGTATCTGCACTGTCAAAAGCAACATAGATCGGAATGTCTCCTACAATCAGAACACCCTTCTCATTCGCATACTTCTTAAGACGGAGCCACTGCGATGCAAAAAGATACTGCTGGAATTCATAGAACAGAATCTCTTCCTTAAGCTCTTCGCGGTATTTCTTCATGGCTTTCTCATCACGATTCCGGATGTCTTCATCCCAGCTTAACCAGTTCACACCCTTAAAATGATCCTTGACTGCCATATACATTGCATAATCTATAAGCCAGTATTCATTTTCCTTCACAAAGCTCTGAAACTCTTCATCTTCTTCGATTTTGCTCTCCAAAAAAGCCTTCTTTAAGAGACGGAACCGGGAAAGATAGATCTTCTCATAATCTACATAACCATCGGTATCTCCCCAATCATAGCTTTCACAGTCCTTCTTCGTGATCCATCCCTTCTCAATCAGCTCCTCCGGATCAATATAATACGGATTTCCTGCAAAGGTGGAAAAGGACTGATACGGGGAATCCCCATATCCGGTCGGTCCTAACGGCAGGATCTGCCAATAGGTCTGTCCGGCTGCTGCCAGGAAGTCCACAAATTCATACGCTTCCCTGGAAAAGGTTCCAATTCCGTAAGGGGACGGAAGACTGGAAACCGGTAATAAAATGCCACTTGCTCTCTTCATATTCTCCATCTCTTTCCGCTATTCCAAAATAGCTGTCAGCACTGTATTTACACTATTGGTAACGTTACCAATATCTTGTTAAAAACAGGATAGCACACCGCCTTGCAAAATGCAAGAGGGTGAACTATCCCTGTCCTTACGCCTGTACGGCCATTGCTTTCACCTTTTCAATTGCTTTCTTTACCGGAGGAAGCATAATGATAATTACGGTAATCAGACCTTCTCCCAGGATGTAGGCATAATTATAGGCAATCGGATAAATCGCAGTCAGTGACTTCGGGAAGTTATCCGGCATATAATCCATCCAGTACAGATAGCCGCCGATGGAATGACACAGGCCTCTTACGAGAATTGCCACGAGATAACCCTTTAATAACCCGTTCTTCTGCTTATTGAAGAATCCGGATAGACCTAATGCAGCAAACGCAAAGATGTAATCAAGGCATGCCTGCAGAGGGGATAAAATATAGCTTCCGCCATCCTGTACGAACTGCAGCAGACTGAAGGCGAATGCAGCTGTAAGACCGACCTTGGGTCCATACCAGTAACCGATCATGGTTACAAACAGCATGGAGCAGAGCGTGATGGAACCGCCCCAGGGCATGTTCACGATCTTAATATAAGAGGTGACAAAGCCAAGTGCCAGTGCGACTGCGGAAAATACAAGCTGCTTGGTAGAAAACGGACTCTTTTTCTGATCCTTGTTCTCTTTGACTCTGGTGCTGATTACTGCTGTCAGAATTACGAGAACTGCAATCAGAATAATCACAGCGACCTCGCCGGCTGTTGTCAATGAAAAGTAGCCGTCTTCTTTGTTTAAAAACAGTGACATAAAAAATCCTCCTTAGACTTTTTACATCGCTAAGGAGGACATAATATGATCCTGTTATCCTGTGCTTCCTTACGCCGGTATTACCCGGTTCAAGTAGTGAGGGTTAATCTGTGTAACAGATAGTAACTGTTCAGCCATGACCATTCATAAGCTGCCGGATTGTACAAATTGGCTAACCAATATATGTATTTTCCGGCAGCTTATTTCATGTCGGGCGTCCGCCCTATAGAAATGATTGTATAAGCTGCCCTTAGTGAGCAAGCTCCCACGGTCATCTTGCACAATCATTTCTGCACGGCTGAACTGTTACAACAGATAATCTCAGCAAATGCTCCCCTAGCGAAGTGATTGATTTATTTCGGTGATTGCACCGATCGTTATAAAGATACAACGCTTTCCGGCCGGTGTCAATCCCCTGTATGGAATTACATCCGGATTTCCTCACCCAGTGCAAAGGAATAAATAATCCGTTCCTTTACCTTCTTGCCAACGATTCGTTCTAAGGCTTCCGTATAGTATTCCATCTGGGTGTGATAACGCTTCACCAGCTCTTCCCCGGTCTTTACGGCATCGGTCTTATAATCCATAAGGATAAGATCGTCACCCTCTTCAAAAAAGGCATCAATAATTCCCTGAATCAGTACCTGCTCCTCATGCGGAAACTGCGGCTTTACGCGGTCTGCTGCGATGCCAAGTACAAAGGGCTGCTCTTTTTTAAGCTTCTGAAGGTGCTGTGCCTTGGCCATTCTCTGTGCCAGTGAAGATTGAAAAAATATAACAAGCTTTTTCACAGAAACGGCTTCGCTCCATGGCTTCTGCAACAGCTCTTTCTCTACCATGAGTGCAATCTGCCGTTCCAACTCTAAAATCATGTAAGTATCTGCTTCTGATTTCTCAGATTTCTTACTCCGGTTTTCTTCCCGGTTCATTTCTTTATTATTTTCCTCATTATGCTTCTCTTTCTGACTCTGATCTTGTTCCTGATTCTGCTTCCATTCTTGATTTTGTTCCTGTATCTGTGCTTTTGCTTCCAGCACCTTCTCAAAATCAAGCAGCTCCATCACCCGGTGGTAAGCGCTTCCGCGGTCTGCCCCGGACATTCCCTGCTCTTCCTGCATAAAGGCTGGAATATAAGGCACGATTTCCTTTTCCGGGAACAATTCTCCCGCAAAATCCAAATCCATCTGTGCTTTCTTTAACTCGGAAACACTGGTCTTTGTTACCAGCTCCTTTAACCCTTCGTCCGCATACCTGCGGTCCATGCGCTGCCGCAGCTTTTCCTTCTGTGCAAGCTCTTCTTCTGACGCCTCTTCCCTCGTAATCCGGTACATAAACTGTTCTCTTTGCAGAAGCTGTCCACACTCCCCGGAAATCTCCTGCTCCTTCAGCTCTCCTTCGCTGATAAACTGTGCATCAGACAATGCCGGCAGAACAAATTGCAGGAACGATCCGGCATTCAAGAGATCCGTAAAACGCATTCGGCCATCCTCGGCCTTCGTATTTTCATATAATGCAATCTGTTCCCTAAGCTTTTCTCCATCCCTGACAACTGCTGTAAGGATCAGCTTTTCCCTTGCACGCGTCATGGCAACATAAAGAACACGCATTTCTTCTGCCAGCGTATCCAGACGCATTTTCAGGGAAACCACATTTTTCTTCGTCATACGGCGCTGGATGCGAAGCTCACTGTCAATCTCATCCACTCCCATCCCCAGATCCATATCGGTCACAAGACGTCCTGTGGTATCCTGCATATTGAATTTCTTGGATAAGCCTGCCACGAAGCATACCGGGAATTCCAGTCCTTTACTCTTGTGAATACTCATAATCCGTACGACATCAGCATTTTCATCCAGAATATCCGCTTCTCCGTAATCCACCTCATACTTCGACAGCTGCTCGATGTAGCGTAGAAAATGAAAGACACCATAAAAGCTCGTCTGCTCAAAGGCGACCGCCTTAGACAAAAGCATTTCCACATTCGCCCTTCGCTGCTCACCGCCGGGCTTTGCCGTCACATACTGAAAATACCCGGTTGTATAAATCAATGCTTCCAGCAGCTTATGAATCGGCGTATAAACAGACATCTGCCGGTAATGCTCCAATATGGTTAAAAAGTCCGCGATCTTCTCTTTTAAATCTCCATCATAAGCCCTTAACTGATCGATCAGAGCCATCGGTTTACCGGCTGCCACTACCGCTTCTGCTGAATCATCCCCCACTACGGTATTCTCTTCTGAGGTTTTTTCTCCTGCTTTGTCCTTATCTTCCGAAGCCTTCCCTTCGATCTTCTTGTCCGTCACACCGGCCCGGATTCCCGCAATCTCCTCCTCGCCAAAGCCTCCAAAGTAAGATTTCATCGTTCCATACAGAGGAATATCCTGCCTCGGATTGTCAATCACATGCAGGAACTGCAAAAGCTCCCGGATCTCCGAGGCTTCAAAATACCCGGTGCGGAGGCTCACATAAGCAGGAATTCCCTCCTTTTGCAGCGTCTCCTTAAACTCCTGCGCCCAGCCGGAATTCGTCCGGAGCAGAATCACCATATCCCGGTACTGTACCGGCCGCAGCGCACCCGTCTCCTTGTCCGTCACCTGAAAGCTCTGATACAGTGTACGGATTTTGGCAGCAATTGCCCTGGCTTCAAAGCTGCGCACCGACTCTCCGCTTTCCTCCTCCTGCGTAAAAATCAGATATTCCGTGTCATTCCCGGTGTTTTCCGGATAAGAGGCGCCCTCATAAAGGGCAGCATCCTCATCATAGACAATCCCGCCAAGCTCCTGCCCCATAATCTTCTGAAACAGCGTGTTGACTCCCTCCAAAACCTCTCTGCGGCTCCGGAAATTCTTATGCAGGTCAATCCGCTGGCAGCCGGATTCTTCCTTCGTATAGGTATGGTACTTTTCCATGAAAAGTTCCGGTCTTGCCAGACGGAATTTATAAATGCTCTGCTTGACATCTCCTACCATGAAGCGGTTATTTCGTCCGTCCTGTTCTCCGGAAACTGCCATCAGAAGATATTCCTGCACCAGATTACTGTCCTGGTATTCATCAATCAGAATCTCGTCAAAGCACTCCCGGTACTCCTTTGCCGCCCTGGTCGGAACAATCTCCCCGTCCTCTCTGGTAAGCAGAATCTGTAACGCCAGATGCTCCATATCGCCAAAATCGATCATATTGGCTTCGCGCTTTTTCTGCGTAAGCATACGTTCATAGGTGAGCACCAGAGAAACAAGCTCCTCCACCATCGGACAGGCTCTGTGCATCTGTGCAAGCGCCTGTTCGGGAGATCGTAACAGGAAATCGCCTTTCAGCTTCTCGATCTGCTTTTTCACCTCATTACGGAGCTGCTGAGCCATGGCACGCAATGCAGGATCCACAGAATCATCCTTTTTCGAAGGGAGACGCCCGAAGGTGATCTTCTCCATGACCTCATACTGTTCCTGATAGGTCTCCTTCATCGATGCCTGCTCTAACATCTCCGCTTCCTTTTCAAGAAGCTCCCCATACATATAAGGACCTGCCGGACGCTCTGACAGCCTGCACGCCTGCCAGAGTTTTCCGGCCAGCTCCTGCAGCATAAAGCACACATGGGAGGTAAGATACCTGCACCACTGCGTCCCGTTCAGTTCCTCCACATCCGCAGCTTTATAATCCTCCATGCAGCCAAGAAGCCAGTCTTCCGGCCAGGGATAGCTCTCTGCGAAGTCATGTAGCTTTTCGATATATTGCATGAGAAGCCGGTCGTTGCTTCCCCCCGTAAAATATTCCACACACTGCAGAAACTTCGGATCTGCCGCATCATATTCCTGCTCAAGCAGTTCATTTAAGGTATCCTGCTGCAACAGCTTCAGTTCTCCCTCATCTGCCACACGGAAGCCGGGATCTAACCCGATCTCATGGAAATGATTGCGGATAACGAAAAGACAGAAGCTGTCGATCGTGGTAATCTGCGCCTTATGTAATAACGCTGCCTGCTTCTGTAAATGCCCGTTAAACGGATCCACTGCAAGCTCCCGGTCAATCGCCTGCCGGATACGCTCGCGCATCTCTGCCGCTGCCGCATTCGTAAAGGTCACTACCAGTAAGCGGTCAATATCCACCGGATGCTCTTTATTCAGAATCATCTGAATGATCCTCTCGACAAGCACCGCCGTTTTACCGGAACCGGCTGCTGCCGAAACCAGAAGATTCCGGTTTCTTAAATCTATGACCTGCTGCTGCTCCTTCGTAAAGGTTACTCCCACGCCGCATCCTCCTTCTTATATCTGTCCTCTGTGAGCAGGCTCCCCCGGACATTTTATGCAATCAGTTCTGCATGGCTGAATGCTTACGCATTTTCTCCAGTATATCCTGCTCATCCTTAAGGACATCCATGCCATGTCCGGGCTTTCGTTTTTCAAAGCCCGGTATTTTTCCGTCAAATGCACAGATTTCGCGGAACGTACAATAGGTACAGGACTCGGTATTGCCCTGCTCGCAGGGATTGACCTCAATATTTCCCTGTAGGATTTCGGTTCCAAACTGGTGCATCTTCTGGTTTACATAATTCGATATTACTTCGTAATCCTGCCGGTTTACCACACTGGACCGGGCAGATAAGGAGCCGTCACTTTTGCGCTCCACCGGAATAATTGAGGATTTCGTTGCAAAGCTGCCGTCCAGAAGTCCGATGACCTCCTCACTGTCGTTCACCAGTCCATTCATGCGCAGCTCCTTCAAAAGCTGATCGTTTACCTGCTCAGGACTCAGCTCTTCCTCACTCTTAATCATCGGGTCATTCACATGATAGTAAAGCAGCGCTGCCGGAACAACCTCCTTATCCGGATGACTTTTCTTCATCATTTCTGCCGCCACATTCATATAGACAATGAGCTGGAGCTGCAGGCCATAGTAAACGGCTGCCAGATCAAACTTCTTATTTCCCGATTTGTAATCAATCACCTTCACATATACGTGATCTTCATCCTCACAGGTATCCAGACGGTCAATCCGGCCCCGGAGCTTCATCTTCTCTTCCTCCGAAAGCGTAATATTCACTGCATCCAGGTTTTCCACTCTCGAAAAGCTCATCTCGAACGCCTCCGGCAGGAATTTCCCGCTCTTTAGCTGCTCCTTTAACGCCCAGATCGTCCGTTTCAGAATCCGGTACATCCGTTCAATCATATACTGATAACGCGCAGAGCTGTAAAGAATCGTTTCGCCATACTGCATGGAACAGTTCTCCAATGCCTCCCTAAGAAGCTGTTCGCCTTCCTCCTTCGGAAAATCCAGCCAGGTATAGCCATGCTCCTTCAGGCAATGGGAGAACACCTCTAAAACCTCATGGTAAATATTTCCAAGATCTGTATTCTCAAGCTGGAACACTTCCCGTTCCTTAAGATTCAGCCCATATTGGAGAAAGTGTGCATAGGCACACGCCGCATAGCGTTCCAGACGGCTGACACTGTTTTCCAGTACCGTTCCGTAAACCATTCTCGCAATCATCGCTCCCAGCGGCTTATGCTCATAATGCTCATAGGCAGCCTGCAGAAGCTTTTCCATCTGATCGCGGAAGGCAGAATCCTCCCAGTAAATCCGGCACAGGCTGAAAAATTCCTCATCCGTCATGCCGCCCGCTCTTCCCTGTGCACGCTCGCGCAGTTCTTCTGCCACATAGGGAAGGGCATCCTTCTTTCCCATGATCCGTTCGGTTACAGACTCTTTACCCTCCATCAGATTTCCCTGATAAGAGCATGGAAAAAGATCCTTCACTGTATCAATCAGATAAGAAGGACGGAGCGTTTTGCCATCGCTGCTGATCCGGGCATAGGACAGATACAGCCGCTCGGACGGCTTCGTCATATTCATGTATAAATACAACCGCTGCGTAAACATCTGCTGCCGTGGCGTCGGTGCCAGTTCAATATCTGAGTCCTTTAAAAACTCCCGGTCAATATCGGAAATAATCCCGCCTTTGTTTGCATTCCTTGGAATGTTTCCGTCATTTACACCAAGAAATAAAAGCACCTTCACCTGATTTAATCGGGTCCGCTCCATATCACCTACAATGACACGGTCCACACCACCCGGAATCGTTCCGACCTCAATCTCGGCGAAGCCGGAATCCAGAATATCGGCAAACTCCTGCAGGGTCATTGCTTCCTCTCTTAACAGTCCTTCGATCTGGTTAAGCAGCTCCATCACCAGCCGGTAGATCTGCGCATATTCCTTCGCCCGCTCTTCTTCTCCGTCTGCCCGGAACTTTTCCTCAAAGATAAGGAGCTTTTCCTGAATCCGTCCGGCCACAATGAACTCATACAATGCTTTTACATAGTCTGAGGCCCTTTCCTGCTTCTGCAAAAGAGGTGTCATCTGTCCGTAAAGACGCTCCCGCAGCTCATTGAGCTGCTTCGTTGCATTCCTTGTAAAAAGCTCTCCCCACTTCTTTCTTCCCTTGATTCCGGTTGCCAGAATATAATTTTCGAGAAGATCCGTCTCTTCCATCGTAAAATCGGCAAGTCCGCTCCGCAGATAATGAAACACCGACTCATAGCTGAAATTCTGCAGGACAATCCGCAGGGCACTCCGTATGTATTCGAGGAACGGATTCAACAGAATTCCCCGGGTCCGGTCAATAAATACCGGAATGTCATACGTTGCGGCTTCCCGTTCAAAGAAATCTCCGTAGGTTTCCAGTTCTCCTGTCACTACCGCAATATCCCGGTAGCTGTAATTCTGCTCTAATACCAGCTTTTTAATTAAAATGCAGGCTCCCCGGACCTCCCCGGCAGGACTCATTGCTTCCCGAATCTGAATTGCCGGTATGGAATCCTTCTGTGAATCCTCGTAGGGCTTTAGCGGATAACGGAACAGCTGCTTTTCCAGATGTGCCAGTTCCCTGCTTTCCCGGAACCTGGGCAGTCCGCCCTTTCCCAGATAAACGTCCTCTGCCTGCCGGACATTTCTCTTCTGTGCCCATTTCTGCAGATCACGGACCGTCTTTTTACTTAAATAAAATAACTCCTGCTCTCCCATGATCCGGTAAGGGTTTTCTCCCTCGCCCAATGTTACCGATACAATCACCATGCGCGACAACTCCATGAGCTCTGCAATCAGCCGGTACTGAATCGGCGTAAATCCGGTAAATCCATCAAAAATCACCACGCTGTTTTTCATGATTTTCGACTCATGAACCGCCCGGGATAACAGGGCAAGCGTATCCTCTGTTGTTATAAAGCGCTCTGCCACATATGCGTCAAATGCCTGATATAATGTTTTTAAATCCTTCAGCTTATAATATAACGTGCCACGGCTCTTTGAAAATTCCGCCAGCTCCCCGACACGTTCCACAGATAATCCATATTGCTTAAATTCAGAAATTGCAGATTTGATTTCATGAATATAACCGATTTTATTCAGATTTCCTGACAGAACCGGCAGGTTCTCCTTTACCGAAGAAGCTACCTTACGAAGTACCAGACTCTTGCCGGTATCATCCAAAACCGGCTTCCTTCCATACCCGGTTTCTTCAAAAATACGATGTGTGAGTCTGCCAAAGCTCAACACATCGATATTCATAATTCCACCGCCCGGACTTTCCTTTACGAGATCCATCTGCGTCTGCATGGTGAACTGATCCGGCACCAGAAACAGGAAATTACAGTCCGGATCCTTCGCCGCCATATGAAGAACGTCCTGATGAAGTCTTTTGCTTTTTCCGGAACCGGATGGTCCAAAATAAAACTGTAACGCCATGTATCCTCCTATCTCTGCTCATGCTCTGTATCTTATTTCTCTGTTACTCCTTAATGCCCTTTTCTGACTTCCACAGCAGATGCTTCCTGCTGTATGGACGCGTTACAGAAACGGGATCATATCCTTAACCGAATCGAAAATAAGATCCGGCTCAACATCTGAAACCTTCACATCCTCCATCGTCGCCTCTCCGCTCAGTACGAGAATTCCCGTATATCCGTTGTTCACTCCTGCTGCCACATCGGTATAAAGCCGGTCACCAACCATCGCTGTACGTGCCTTGTCCACACCTTCCCGTGCCACAAGATAGTCCATAATATCACGGTTCGGCTTTCCGATAATATGATCCGGCTCTCTGCCTGCCGATGCCCTGATAAACGCATGGATTGCGCCTGCATCAGGAATGAAGCCTGTCTCGGTCGGGCAGTTATAATCCGGATGCGTGGAAAGGTACGGCAGTCCTTCCCTCACAAAGTCACAGACCCTGCACATCTTCTCATAGGTAAGCGTCGTGTCAAAGCCAACCACCACAACCTCCGGGGATTCTGTATCCAACACGATTCCTTCCTGCACAAATTCCTCGGTAAGCAGTTCATTTCCCAGTAAAAATACCCTTTTCCCCGGGAAATGCTGCTTTAAATAAGCAATCGTTGCCTGACCCGAGGTGACAATCTTTTCTTCCGTAACCTCCAGTCCCATCCGGGAAAGCTTCTTCACATAAACCTGTGGATTCTTAGAGGAATTATTCGTCAGAAAGACGTACCTTTTGCCTGCGGCCTCCACCGCACTTAAAAACTCTCTTGCACCCTCAATCCACTGCTCTCCTAAATAAATGGTTCCATCCATATCAAGTGCAAAACATTCGATATTCTTTAAGATGCCTGCTGCATCCTTATTTACATCCGGTATCATAATCTGCCCGCTTTCCTAAATGTATTTGATGGCTATACAAATTCCGTAACTATTCAGAACCACATTCCAATCTTAAACTGCTCTTGTCACATGACGAAGCCAGGTCAGCTCCTCTCCCTCAAAATAAGGCTCGAGCTTCTCAAAAACAGCTGCATGGTATTCGTTCAGACGTTCCTTGTCCAGCTCACTCATCTGGCTTAATTCCACACCATCAAGATCAATCGGTACAAACGTCAGATCTTCAAAATACATGAACTGTCCATACTCGTTCTCTTCTCCCTTCCGGCAGAGAATTTCATTCTCAATCCGGATTCCGTACTGGTTTTCCAGATAAATCCCCGGCTCATCACTGGTAATCATACCTTCCTCAAAAACAGCCGGCTTTCCCGCATCCGGCAGCAGCTTCCAGCGGAAGCTCTGCGGTCCTTCATGCACATTCAGAATATTGCCGACACCATGACCGGTTCCATGCTTATAATCCAGTCCATGCTCCCAGAGCACCTCTCTTGCACGGATGTCCAGATTTGCTCCGGTACAGCCATGTAAAAACCGGGTGGCACGCAGGGAAAGCATGGCACGCAGTACCAGCGTATAATGCTTCTTCATCTGCGGTGTCACCGGACCCAAAATAAAGGTTCTGGTAATGTCTGTTGTTCCATCTATGTAATGGCCGCCACTGTCGACCATCAGCATCCCTTCCGGCTTTAGTACAGCACAGGTCTCCTTCTGCGGCCCATAATGAATGATCGCGCCATTGGTACCGTAAGCGCTGATCGTCGGAAAGCTCAGTTCAATAAACCCGTCCTGCTGTGCCCGCAGCCCGTCAATCTGTTCTGCTACTGACACCTCATCCATCGGAACGGAACCAATGTTCTTCTTTAACCAGTACATAAACCTCGTAACCGCTACCGCATCCTTGATATGTGCCCTGCGGGTATGCAAAAGCTCTGTCTCGTTCTTGATGGACTTCATTAAGGTAGTCGGATTTTCCCTGTTCAAAAGTACAGGACCTGCCTGTGCGCTTTGAGCCTTTACACAAATCTTCTGTAACTCCTTCAGCACACGGAAATTCACCCGGGATTCATCGATCCAGATTCCAGATGCCTGTTCTTCCTTCGCAGCCTGCGCTGCTACGCTGCTTAACATTTCATAGAACCGGTCATACGGATAAATCTCCACACCGGCTTTTTCCATACGTTCTCTTGCGGAGGTGTCCTCTCCTGCCGCAAAGCCTTCTTCGGCAAACAGTAATGCACGATCCTTTGTTACCATCGTATAGGCTAACACAACCGGACAGCATTCCACGTCATTGCTGCGGATATTGTAAAGCCATGCAATATCATCGAGGGAAGTAAGGACATGAATGCCAGCTTCTTCCTTTTTCATCTCCTCACGTACTCTTATGAGTTTCTCTTCCACGCTCTCTCCGGCATATTCTTCGGAAAGAACAAAGACCGGATGATGAATGAGCGCCGGACGGTTTTCCCATGCCGCATCACACAGATCAAGGTCAAAGCGGAGCTGTCCTCCATGCTTCCTGACAATTTCTTCAAGTTCACTTCCCTTTGAGGAAGTGAGCACTCTGCCATCAAAGCAAAGTGTCCATCCCTGCTGCAGCTTCTGATCGACATATTCGGTCATCGTGGGAACCTCCGGTTCTCCCATTTTCATTAAGGTAATACCGGAGTCTTTAAGCTCCTTCGCTGCCTGAATGAAATACCTGCCATCCGTAAATAAGGCTGCTTCATCAGGGGTTACCACAAGCGTTCCTGCTGATCCGGTAAAGCCGCTGAAATATTTTCTTGCCATAAAAAAATCACTGACATATTCACTGTTGTGATAATCCGAGGTCGGAATTACCATACAGTGAACGCCAGCTTCCTTCATCTGATTGCGTAAGCTTAAAAGTCTTTCGTTTTTCATTTTCTTACCTGCTTCCTGATATTATCTGACATTATCTATTGATGTCAATCAGATTGTTCCGTACTTTCTGACTTTTGACCCTGACATCATATTTTATTTTTGGACACAAAAGCAGCAATCAGTCCGAATACCAGCGCTGCGCTGCAGCCAATGGCACCGGCCCGAAAGCCGCCTTCAAAAACGCCCATAAATCCGCTTTGATCTACCGCTTCCTTAACACCCTTCATCAGAACATGCCCAAATCCAAGCAGCGGAACCGACGCCCCCGCTCCCGCAAATTCCTTAAATGGCTCATAAATGCCAAGAAAGCTTAATACTGCGCCCGAACAAACCAGTAACACCATAATTCTGCCCGGCATCAGCTTTGTTTTTTCCATTAGGATCTGTACCAGTGCACAGATCAGTCCTCCAACCCAGAACGCATTGAAATAATCCATCCTACCCTCCTGAAATTCTGCAATAGAAGCTTGCATTTCTTTCTTATGAGTATCTGCATTTTTCTGAATTTCATACTGCGAATCTAAATTGTCTCGTAACTGTTCAGTACCTTCACAGTTACGATGCAAAAATCCATTCCAATTCGGCTTCGCCGATGGGATTTTGCATTACTGAATCATTTTCTTACGGTCTCAGCA
>ENA-OROZ01000843-OROZ01000843.1-human-gut-metagenome-genome-assembly--contig:-NODE-843-length-31602-cov-4.096681_pt1 | contig 31602 bp, 29 predicted proteins | sample MGYA00242138_ERZ509066 | MGnify/ENA primary metagenome ERZ509066 (study PRJEB26280, sample SAMEA2338691) | human gut metagenome | biome: human gut; feature: human-associated habitat; material: faeces... | reverse complement strand
GGGCTACCGATGCACAGTTCTATAGTCCGGTATGTGACAACTGCATCCGCTTTGCACCTGTGGTTTTCGGACCGGAGCAGATGAAGGGCATGCATGGCCTGAACGAGTGCATTGAATATAACTGTCTGCCCGGCGCAGTGCAATTCTATAAGAATCTGATCTGTGCGGAGAAGTAATTATTCAATTTATTTGCCGGGGATGAGCAGTTTTATCCTTCCGGCGTTACTTCTTGTTTCCGGAATTCTGTTCTTTGCGGAGAGAAAGGAGGCAGCAGAATGAGTACACCAATGCTTGCAGCCGCCATTGTGTTATCCGCGGCGATTACGTTCGGACTTCGAGCCCTGCCGTTTCTGATCTTTTCTGGTGACCGGAAGATGCCCGGCTGGTTACAGAAGCTGGGGGAACTGCTTCCTTCGGCAATTATGGCGGTTCTGATTATTTACTGTCTGAAGGATGTACCCGATGATTTTACCGGAGTCGGTATTCAGAAGCTGCTTGCGGTACTGGTTGTTGCTGTCAGCTATCATTTTAAACGAAGTACCTTTTTAAGCATTTTTCTTGGAACAGCGGTGTATATGCTGTTGTTGCACTTCTGCTGAGTGCTTACGGATGAACCCGGGTGCAGCGGTTACACTCAGCGTAATCCCATTTGGATCCCGGAAATTAGTGGTTGCTGTTTCCGGGTGCATTCTTTATAATAAAGGATGAAATCATACAAAGGGGATCAGACCGCGTGCAGGTATCGGAAAAATTAATCAGACCATTAACGGAAGTCAAATATTTAAATGCGGATAATGTCAGCAGATATCGCTGCATTATGCGCATTTTTTTTGAAAGCTATGAAAAACTGAAATACTGGCTGTATCAGGAGGAAGTACTGGAAGAAATGAGGAAGGATCCGTTTTTTAGGGACTATACTCCTGAGCAGTGCCAGCAGGATCTGACGATGCTGGCTGAGTGGAAGAACCTGAATACCATTCAGGATACCAAAAAGGTCTCATCCATTGAGGAATTCAAGAACAGGAAATACCGGTATCAGATGTCGGAATACAGCGTAGAGATTGAGCGCCTGGTATTGCGTCTTGAAAATCTGCTGGTGGAAGGGGCTTCCCTAGAACCAACTCTGCTTGAGCGGATCCGGAGAAATATTGAAAAGTTTCCGGAAATGGAACAGAAGGACAACAGTGAAGTCTATACCTGGTGGAACGACCTTAACAATGATTTCGTGAGACTGAATCAGAACTATCAGGATTATATCAGGGATCTGAACAGTGTGAAGGCAGAAGAAATGATGCGGACCAAAGAATTTCTGGTGTTTAAGGATCGTCTGATTGAATATCTGAGAAATTTCATCAAAGGGCTGCAGCGAAATGCCGGTGTCATTGAAGAAAGTCTGCAATCACTGGACACAGAACTCAGGGAGAAGGTATTCCGGAAGATTATTGAATTCGAAATACTGATTCCGCGTATGGATACAGAAATTACGGAGAAAATGCTCGAACAGAAGATACGGGGGCGCTTTCAGAGCATTTACGACTGGTTTGCCGGCGCCGGAGATCAGGAGAATGAAGCGGCGAGGCTATTTGATGCAACGAACGAAATTATACGGAGAATTACCAGATATGCCGCTCAGTTAAGTGAAAAGAATGCTTTGGGAGCTAACCGCAAGGAGGAATATCGCAAGGTTGCGGATCTTTTTATGCGATGTGAGGATATCAATGAGGCACATAAGATGTCGGCGATGGTATTTGGAATGGAACGTCCTTTTCATATTTCCGGAGATTCGGAACGGGAAACAGACAGCATGAATGGAGGAGTTTACGAAGAACAGCCAATCTGTGTGGAGCTGAAGCCGAGAATCCGCTCTTACCGTGAGAAGACCAACCGGAGCGCCATTATGGAAAACACCCGGATGAAGCAGGAAACCAGACAGAAAATGATAGAACAGCAGAAAGAAGAGATGAAGAAAATCCGGCTTCTGGAAAAGAATGGAGAAATTGACTTTTCGGATCTGCCGGTTTTAGAGCCAAGGATCCGGGAAATTTTACTGAAGTGGATTTCCGATGCCATGGAGTCGGCAGACTTTTCGGCAAGAACGGATGATGGACGGAGATATCGTCTTGAGCGAAGCAGTACGAATGAAAAGTGTGTGGTTCACTGTGAGGATGGAAACTTCACAATGCCTAAGATGAGGATTGCTTTTGAGGGAGAGAACGTATGAAGGAACTGGAAATGCTGCTGAACCAGCGCTGAATTCTCAAAGCCGAGGATAAGGAATTGTATTACAGGGTCAGGGATTCAGTCGGAGAGCTGCGGAAATACTGTACAGAGAAGCTGGGCTGTCAGATCCTGGACAATTCCCTGATGATTAAAATGGAGAAGATACCGGTTGTTCCGGAAGCCTTTATGGGAATCCGGGAATTTACTTCACGGGAGGAGTATGTGTACCTGTGCATTTTATTAATGTTTCTGGAGGATAAGGATGCACAGGAGCAGTTTATTCTTTCCCAGCTGACAGAATATCTGTCCGCACAGCTCCCGGGAGAGCTTAGTGACTGGACGGTTTATACGAACCGGAGAAGACTGATCCGTGTACTTCGGTATGCGGTAAGTCAGGGGATTCTGGGGATAACGGATGGAGCTGATGAACTGTTTATGGACGATGCCGGCGGTGAGGTGTTATATGAGAATACCGGTGCTTCCCGGTATTTTATGAGAAACTTTCCCAAGGACATCATGGGTTATGGCAGTTCGCTGGATTTTAGGGACAGTGAATGGTTCGATGTGGATGAAGACAGGGGGTTTGCCAGAAGACATCGTGTTTACAAGCGTCTTTTATTTGCACCTGCCATGTATCGTGAGGACGGATCGGAGGAGGATTTTGAATATCTGAAATATTATGGGCGAAGACTTGGAGAAGAGCTCGAGAAGCTGTTTGACTGTCATGTTCATATTCATCGGGGGAGCGCTTATCTGATATCCGGGGAGGACTGCAGAATGGGAACGACATTTCCGGGCAACAACTCGCTGGCAGATATTATTCTGCTGTGTGCGGCACTGGTCAGAAAGAAAATCGTACAGCAGGAGTGGACAGTTTCCAAAGATGAAATGGGACTGGTGGATAAAATTGAATTCGAAGCATTGCTTAAGGATGTGAAGAAACAGTTCGGCTCCGGATTTTCGAAGAACTACAGGGAAATGCCGGAGGGAGAGTTTGTGAGGACCATTATGGATGAAATGGAGCGATGGATGTTTATCCGGTGCGAGGATGAGCTGCATCAGGTGAAGCTTTGTCCGCTGATGGGAAAAATCGAAGGGACATACCCAAAGACTTACGCAGGAGGAAACGAAGATGAACAGTAGATGGCAGGCAGGTAAGATTGGTCTGATCAATTTCTGGTATTATGATGAACAGGAATTTCCGTTTGTAAAAGGAAGAATGCTGCTGCGTGGATCGAACGGCTCCGGCAAATCGGTCACCATGCAGAGCGTGGTTCCGCTTCTCCTGGATGGAAACATGAGTTCGGAGCGTCTGGATCCCTTCGGCTCCAAAGACCGTAAGATGAGCAGCTATCTGTTGGAAGAAAATGACGGTCGGGAAGAGCGGACAGGCTATCTTTACCTTGAGTTTAAAAGAAAAGACAGTGATATTTATTTTACAATAGGAATGGGGATTCGTGCCAGAAGAGGAAAGCCTCTTGATAAATGGTATTTCAGTCTGACGGATGGACGCCGTGTCGGAAAGGATTTCTTCCTGTATAAGGACATGGGAGAGAAGGTCACGCTTTCGCGAAGGGAGCTGGAATATCGTGTCGCAGACGGTGGAAAGGTGTTTGACCGTCAGGTGGAGTATATGGACTACGTCAACCGGCAGATCTTTGGCTTTGAGACGCTGGATGAATATAAGGAAATGCTGGATCTGCTGATCCAGCTGAGAACGCCTAAGCTTTCCAAGGATTTCAAGCCTTCGGTTATTAATGATATCCTGAGTGATTCGCTGCAGCCTCTTTCCGATGAGGATCTGCGTCCAATGTCAGAAGCCATCGAAAATATGGATACCATGAACATGAATCTGAAAAGCCGCAGGGAAGCCAGACAGGCTGCGGAGAAGATCCATGTGATTTATCATAAATATAATAAGCTGCTGCTGTGGGATAAGGCAGAGCATCTTCTGCAAAGTGAACAGAGACTGCAGAAGACGCTGGAGGAGCAGAAGCAGTATGAGGAGCAGTACCGGAGCTGCTGCAGCAGAATTGAGGAGCTGGATCAGGAGATCAGGCAGATTAATGAAAAGAAGGAGACCCTGGAAAAGGAAAGGGAATCCTTAAATAAAAGTGATGCGGTTGCGTTGAAGATGCGCGAAACGCTTCTTACAGGAGAGATTGAACAGAATGACAGGAATCTTAAGGATAAAAAACGCTTTCTTACTGCGAAGGAAGAGCAATGCCGGGATGCAGAACGGCAGATCCGGGACGAAGAAGACCGGAAATACCGGAAGGAAATGGAATTAAAGGAAATCCTCAATGAAATGCAGGATGAGGCGGAGCAGATGGCCTTCCAGGAGTTTGCCTTTATGAGGGAGGAATTGATGGAGCATCTGGAGGAAGGCTATAAATTTGAGCTTCACCGCCAGCAGTTTGAGCATACAAAACAGAAGATTGCAGAAGGGGAGGAGCTTCTTTCAAGGCTGCAGCTTCTGAACAGACAAAAGGAAGAGATGATTCAGAAAAGGGAACGGCAGATCCGGGAGCTGGATGCCATTCAGAGAAGGCTTTCCGAATGGGAGGGTGCCCTTTTGCAGGCCGGGAATGAATGGAAGGAAGAGGTGTTCCGATGGAATAAGAGCAATACGGAGCTGAAGCTGGATCATGATCTGTTAAGAGAACTGGCTTCATTTGCAGAGAACTATGAAGAAACCTCAGATTTTGCAGTGATCCGGAATAAGGTTTCGGCACCGTGGATTCAGGGAAATCAGCTTATTTCCAACCTGCTCCATGAAAATCGTACGATGTATGAAACACTTGGAGAAGAATTAAAGGAAGCAGAGAGGGAGCTTATTGATTGGGAAAACCGCAGGGAACCGCAGCCGGTACGGTCAGAGGCAGTGCTCCGGAACAGACAGAGACTTGAAGAAGAAGGCATACCTTATCAGGAATTCTATAAGCTGCTGGAATTTGGTTCAAAGCTCAGTGAGGAGGAGTGTAATCATCTGGAAGAAGCCCTCTTACAGATGGGCATTCTGGATGCGATTGTGGTGGAAGAGCAATACCGGGATCAGGTGCTAAGACCGGTAAAGGGATGTGAGGATCATTACCTTTTCACCGGCAAAACGACTTCCGGACAGAGCCTTCTGGATGTGCTGGAGTTGAATGAGGAGGTCAATGATATTTTCTCCAATCAGAGACTTACCGGAATCCTTAGTAATATTGCCTATGATGGGGAGGGTGTAATTTCTGTTGCAGCGGATGGAACCTATCGTATGGGAGTACTTGCAGGAACCGTGGCAGGAGAGCATCAGGCAGGTTTCCTTGGAACGAAAGCGAGGGAGAGAAACCGGAAGGCGAAGATGGCAGAATGCAGGAGCAGAATTGCTGCGCTGGAAGAACAGCTTCAACAGCTGGCGGAAGAAAAGGATCAGTTATTGAAGCGTAAGGAGATTTTGCAGAAAGAATATGATACCTTTCCGGAAGATGATAAGATGCGGACCGCACTCCGGCAGCTGCAGGCGGAGGAAAGAAAGCAGGAGCTGCTTCAGGCGGAAAATGATCAGCTGGGAGAAGAGCTTACTGCCTTTATGGAACAGATCAAGGAGCTTAAGAGAGCAGCAGTGGAAATTGCGGAAAAGCTTTATCTTACCTGTTCCCATGAAGTGTTTGCGGATGCCAAAAGGGCAGCGCAGGAGTATGATAAGGCTCTTATTTCCTGCAAATCCACCCATGAGATGCTGCTTAGGAGTGTCGAATATCTAAGAGATCTCAAAGTGGGTCAGGAGAATCTGCTTCAGGACATGGATCAGATCCGTTATGATATCCGGGATATCGAAAGGCTGCTCAGGACACAGGCAGAGGAAAGAGCCTCCATACAGGAGCAGCTGAAGCTGACAGATTATGAAGCTATTAAGGATCGTCTGGATGCATGTATTTTGTGGCTGAATTCCTATCCGGAACGGCTGGAAAAATGTCTGGATGAACGTTCCATGCTGAATGCCGGAGCGCAGCAGAATCAGGATAAGCAGAAGGAAAATGCAGGAAAACTTGAGGAACTGGAAAAAAGGGTTTCTTATTATACAGCCTGCTTTGAGGAAGAGAGGAAGCTTCAGTATGCAGCGCTTCCACAGGAGCTTCCGGAGGATGCACGTCATATCAGTGAGTATCTTTCAGTAGATGTAAGGAATCTGAATAAGGAGGATGTCATTCGTGACCTGAACCGGATCTATTTTGAAAACCGTGGATTCCTGACGGATTATCAGCCTACGCAGACAGAGCTGTTCGCCGGTCTGGATGAACAGGGCAGTATAGACGGTTATTCGGCTAAGAGAACGGACATTCAGGCACGGTATCAGGGAACCCGGATCTCCTTTGACAGTCTGCTTGCCCATCTGGATGAGGATATACAGGAGCTGGAAACCCTGATTAAGGACGGAGACAGGGAGCTGTTCGAGGATATCCTCGCGAATACGGTAAGCCGCAAAATCCGGGGAAAAATCAATGCCTCTAATACATGGGTACAGAAGATGAATGCGCTCATGGACCGGATGGATACGTCGAGCAGTCTGAAGCTGAATCTCCGCTGGAGAAGTAAAACGGCTGAAAAAGAGGATCAGATGGATACCAGGGAGCTGGTTGAGCTGTTAAAGAAGGATTATCGTCTGATGAGTGAAGAGGAAGCCTCAAGACTATCTGCCCATTTCCGATCCAAGGTGGAGGAGGCCAGAAGAAATGCCCGGGACAGCGGAGGTATGATTTCCTTCTATCAGATCATGAAGGAAACACTCGATTACCGTAAATGGTTTGAGTTCCAGCTGTTTTCGCAGAAGAACGGGGAACGGCAGAAGGAACTGACGAACAGTGTATTCGGCACCTTCAGCGGTGGTGAAAAGGCGATGTCCATGTATGTACCACTGTTTTCGGCAGTTGTGGCGAAATATCAGGGAGGAAGGGAAGATGCGCCACGGCTGATCTCACTGGATGAAGCATTTGCCGGTGTGGATAACCGGAATATCCGGGATATGTTCCGGCTGATGACACAGTTTGAATTTGATTTTATCATTAACTCACAGGTTCTCTGGGGAGACTGCGACACCCTGGATGCACTTGCTATTTACCAGCTGATCCGTCCGGAAAATGCAAAATTCGTTACAGTAATGCCCTATTTATGGAATGGCAGCAGCAGGGAGCTTCTGGAGGATGAGGAAAGTGTGGAAGAATGCGCATCAGAGCTTGTCTGATTGGAATGAGACTGTCCGGAGCTTATATGGCATGTGGAACAATACATTCAGAAAGGCAAAACGGAGATGCTCATGGAACAGGAACAGTTAAAAAGAGAATGTATCAATTATTTTAAACAGCATACGATCTGGAAGAAAGTATTTAACGGATTTCGTAACAAATATCGTTCCTATGGAAAATTTTCAGGAACGGTGGTGCTGAAAAATCTGTCGGCGGAGGATATTGAGGAGCTGGAAGGCTTTTTCGGAATGAATTTCCATGGGAAAAAGAGCGTGTCGGTTTCTGCTGACCGGTTTTGTAAGGCACTGTCACACAGCAAATACGGTTCTGTGACACCGGAAGAGATTCTGACGGATTTCTTCGGAGAAAAGTTACTGGGGATTGCACAGGAGAAGGAACGGAAAGATCGGATTCTCAATGAAATCCGGTGTGAATACAGGAAAGCCTTTGAAAATACGCCGGCGGGCTCATGTCTTTTGTGGATTGAGGAGCTTGTGCGGATGCCGGGAGCCGAATCGGATCTTACGGAATGGAAGCGTCAGCTATGGCTTAGTGCAGATATCTGTAATTCCCTTCCGTACCGCCAGAGCCGGAAAGTATATCTCGCAGTCTATGCTGCAGAACGGACCGGGAATCCCCATGCCTTTGATCATGGAACGAGGGACGGCCATCTTCTCGAACAGATCATTGAGAAGGATCTGGAGCTGCGGAACCGGAAGGTAGAGTTAAGTGAAGCTTTTCCGGCATACAAAAGACAGAAGAGCTATCTGCTTGCAGGACTTCTGATTGATGATGTATCCAATTATGCGCTTCTTTCCGGTGTCCACGCTGTGAAGAAAGACGGAATGTATCACCGTGGGATGGAAGGGTTTTGTGCAGAACAGAATATGGTTCAGGTTCCGCTTGCCGTGTTAAGTGAGTGGGAGCGTATGGAATGTGATCATAATGAAATATGGATTGTGGAAAATCCTTCTATATTTGCAAGATTGTGTGGAGAATATCCCTGTATGTGCATGAACGGACAGCCAAGGCTTGCCGGTTTACTGGTATTGGATCTCCTTGCGGAAGCCGGAACCGTTATCCACTATGCCGGAGATCTGGATCCGGAGGGGCTTCTGATTGCACAGAAGCTGTCACAGTATTATAAGGGAGCCTTTTATTACTGGCACATGACAGAAGAGGATTACCATATGTGCAGATCAAAGGAGGCACTTTCGGAACGGAGAATCGGAATGCTTCAGAAGATTACGGATCCGCAGCTTCTCCCTGTTGCACGTGCGATTGCAGAGTATGGAATGGCCGGCTATCAGGAAAAGATAGATTATAGAGGAAGGTAAGCTACGCTACGCAGGTCAATATCTGTGTACCTTTCTGTATTCAAATCGTAACAGTTCAGCCACGCCCATTCATAAGCTGCCGGATTATACAAATCAGCTGACAGATATGCAAGTTTTCCGGCAACTTATTTCATGTCGGGCGTCCGCCCTATAGAAATGATTGTATAAGCTGCCCTTAGTGAGCAACTCTCCCGGTCATCTTATACAATCAGTTCTGCATGGCTGAACTGTTACTTCAAATCCCCTTTTTGAATGAAGCATTCTGGTAACTGTGAAGTTACTGAACGCTTGCTCGTTTTGAAACATTAACGTTCTGTAACAGATAATCCAAGCCTGGGAGCAATCCCATAAAAGCCATACATCATATCGTCGTCATTCAACACCGGAGAGTAATCGGTTCCGGCAGGAAAGATGATCTGCAGCTTCTGGTTTTGGTACTCGAACTGAATGATGGATGTGACATCGCTGCGCTCTGCCATTTTCTTCAGAATGTAATCGCTGATCGTGTGCAGCCTTCCAAAGTCCGTAGTGACGGTGCCGTTTTGCGGAGCATTATAGACAAATCCACACAGATTCTGTACTGACGCTACGCTGGCGGGAATTGATTTCTGTTCCTGTACAGCGCCGCATCCGGTACACTTATATTCCTCCAGACCATCTGCATCCGGCTGCGGCTCAACCGTTGTCACCCACTGGAAGCTGCACTCATGGGAAGGTGTGGATGGAGTTAGAGCAGAAGCGGGCTGGGAAGGAGAGGTATCGGAAGAATCCGATGAAGAACTATCAACAAGTTTAAAATCAATGCGTATGGTATGCGCAGTATTATAACCATATACTATATTAGAAACCTGCCATTGTGGATTATTTATTTGTGGATTCCCTATACCGCCTTTTAGATCTGTAAAATATAGAGAACCATAGCCTTTTGTATCAAATGTTATTGTATTAAAAATAGAACCATCATAACCATCTGGAGAATAACAATTACCATTACTGATGATTCCTCTGGAGTCATGTATTGTAAGAGTATCATCAGAGTTAAAAATAATTGATTTAAAGTTTTCCATAGAATTGGGATCGCCTACATCAATTATAATATTATTTGCCGCCTTTGCCTCCAGCTTCATTCCACCAAAGATACCAATAACCATTACAAAAGAAATTGATAATGCTAATAAAGTTCGAAACCATTTTTTTAATGTATTCAGTTTCATGTCTACGCCCTCCTGTTAAAACATTTATAAGTGTAACCGGTAATGATTCAGAAGCTGACTTGTATTTTAGTGGGAAAGGCTTCTGAATGATTATTCCAAATGTAACATAGTCCGGAAAACAATATAAGTTTACATATGTTTCTTTTTGGGGATTGAATGCAGAAGTACAGGGTTATAAGAAAACAGGATCGCAAACAGAAATAAGACCAAGCCATAAATTAAATTTAAAATTAATTTACAGCATGATAGCTGTTCAAAATGCAATTTATAAAAGCTGCTGTATAGATTCCCTTTTGCTTATGAATGGGCATGGCTGAACTGTTACGTATTTGTTTCATCTCCGGGTGTCCAGTTATAATAGAACTGAATCAGGCTGATGCGGGATTTGGTGGAGGTTTTTTCGTTGAGAGAAGCAATGTGGCGGTACAGCATGGTACGGGAAATATAGAGCCGGCTTGCAAGCTCCTGCATTCCCTGATCAGAGGTGAGAAGAACCTGCAGAACCTCCCTTTCCCTGTCGGTAAGAGAGAAACAGTCACAGAATTGCTCGAAATGCGTGGGGGTGCTGTAATTATCACGGGAGAAATTATTGCATTCTGCTTCAGGGAGTGTGAGAGAATTGTTGCAGTCCGGCAACACAGGCGTAACAGAATCCGCCGGAATGCCGGGAGGGCAGGCAGTGGCTACAGGTATGTGCATATCTGCCTGCTGTGTATATAAGAAGAGCATAATTCCGATAATCATAAAAATAACAAGCGTTACAATATAAAGCAGCATCGGGTTTCTGGAGGAAACGAGCAGCATGGTCAGCTGACTGATACATACTGTACACAGGTTGTTGACTGCACGTCCCAGACCTGCCCAGAGAAATGGAAGCTTAGTGTGGTAGGAAAGACTCATAAAGCGTACCGTAAAGTAAACAGCAAAGATTCCGGCAGATAAATAAAAAATAGCGCATGATATTAAAATACTTCCTCCGGTTTGAAGCAGGATAATGCAAATGGTTGAGAGGAGAGTTACACAATACATGGCCAGATTCTGGTACGCCATCCTTGTCCTGCTGAAAAACAGACCGGCACAGATCCCGCTACATGCAAGGAGCAGACGGGGAAATCCGCCCAGATTCAGTTCCCCGGATACGTGAAGAAGGGTCATTTCGCTATCCAAAGTGGAAAAGATACAGGTCATTAACGCAACGATGACTGCAAGAAGCAGACCGGTACGAACAGGATGTGCTGTCAGAATCCTCGGAGAGGCATCGGTCAGCATTCCGGATACATGTCTCATAACGGTGCTTAAGGAGAGAATCAGAAGTATTAGCAGTGTGAGAAGCAGAATGCCCATGTTCAGGAGGACATTCGATAAGATGTTATTACTGATAAATTGCAGAAGAATACCTCCGGCATAGCTGCAACCGACGATGCCAGCCAGCTGATGATCCTGAAAAAGTAACAGGGAACAGAGGTAGTGAACGGCATTTCCAAGTATTCCAAGCAGGAAAAACAGAATACATCCGAAGATAAGTGTGGGTGCATAGCCGGTGTGCCGGCAGATGCCGGTCAGGCAGGCTGCACAGATCAGAAAACAGATCAAAATGCCGTGATAACGGGTGACGGCGCGTCTATTGGACAGGATGCGGTTATAAATGGGATAAAAAAGGAAGCCAAGAGCACTGATTCCGAGAATATAGCTTTGGGCAGTTACGACACCATGGGAATCGGTATAATATGCAATCATATCATCAAACAGATATTCAGAACCCAGAAAAAGAAAATAAAAAAGTGAAAGCAGTATAAAGGATTGTGTACGATTTTTCCAAGGGGTTTCTTTTGCCATACAGGATGCTCCTAACTGATCTGGGTGTATGAACCGAAGCTGTTGGATGCAATCAGCCACGCTTCTCCTGACAATATTATAGGTGTGGAGATTTGAAATTACAATAAAAAAGATAACTATTCAGTACAGGTTGAATCATGATTCCGTAATGCAAAATCCGGAATGGAATAATAGTAATTATTTAGTAGACAGATAAAAACGGCTTTTGGTACAATTAAGCTGATCCTTTTATAAAAGCTGTTTTCGTGTCCGCAATGGCTCTGGACAGTCAGATACCGGCGTGAATACGTGATCAATATGGAAAGGGAGCAGACGGCATGTTTTCCGATGAAGAACTGTACAGGCAATACTTAAGCGGGGATGAAACAGGGCTGGACAGCCTGATGCAGAAGTACGGCAATTCCCTGACTTTATATATCAATGGCTATTTGCACGATCTTCATGAGGCAGAAGACCTGATGATTGATGTTTTTTCCTATTTGTTTACGAAAAAGCCATCCATACGGGATGGCGGACTTAAGGCATATATGTATAAGGCGGCACGTCATATGGCGCTGCGGTATAAAAGCAGGCGGAAACACTCCTTCAGCATAGATGATCTGGTTGAGGAACCGGAAGGAAAAATATTAGTGGAGGAGGTTGTCCGGACAAAGGAGCGCAACCGGATCCTTCATTTATGTATGAGTGAGTTAAATCAGGCTTACCGGGAGGTTCTGTATCTGGTTTATTTTGAAGATATGAGCTATCGGCAGGCAGCCGAGGTTATGAATAAGAACATTAAGCAGATTACCAATCTGGTGTACCGGGGAAAAGAGAGCCTGCGGAAGCTGCTGGAACGGGAGGGAATTTCAAATGCGGAGTAATGAGGAACGTGTTGTTGAAGTAAAGCGCCGGATAGAACAGAAGAAGAGGAAGGACAAGCTGCAGCGGAGCCGGATGGTTATGGCTTTGGCCGTGGCGGCAAGCCTTCTGCTGATTGTCGGTCTTTCCGCTTATATGCCGGAATTTACCGGACAGCTCAGTGCAGACAGCCATTCACACTATGAGATGACGGCAAGCATCTTTCATAACAGCAATGTCCTGTCCTATATTATTGTAGGACTGGCTGCCTTTATTCTTGGTGTGGGTGTTACGATTCTCGGTGTTCGCATCCATCACCTGGGTAAGATACAGCAGAGTGCCATGGACAAGGGGGATGAAGAGGATGGAGCTGATTGAAAATGTACTGCAATTCCTGGTTACGCTGCTTGGCTTCTGTCTTTCGGTGAGCTATTATCGCCGGAGAGGCAGACAGGCATATTTTCTGCTTGCCTGTTTTTATGGCTGCTTTGCGTTGGGCTCCCTTTACTGGACGCTTTATCTCATTCTGTTTTCAAAAACGCCCCAGGTGTTCTATGTATCAGAGTTTGGATGGATTGCAAGTATTATCTTTCTTCGTATTCTGCAATATACTTTGTCAGATGAAACAGAACGTACCTTTCCGTGCCGGACAGCATGGATTTCGGTATTGGTTGGAGCCTTTTTGTGTGCATTTTACTGTTTTTACGGGGATATTCTGTCAAACCTGCTCTGGTGTGGAATGATGATGGCCATTTCCTATTGTTCTGTCCGGGGACTTATTTTCACGAGAAAACAGATAGGAGTGGCACGCAGCAGACAGTACTTTCATATAGGGGTTCTCTGGTATATTGCCGCAGAATATGCCTTATGGACAACAGGCTGCTTCTTTAGCAGCGATTCCATAGGAAATCCATATTTCTGGATGGATATTTTGCTGACAGGCAGCCTGCTGGGATTATTTCCGGCAACGAGAAAGGCGGTGGAAGCATGACTTACATAGAAAATGTATTTATCTGTATGGTATCACCGTTGCTGATTGCCGCGCTCTGTATGGGGAAAAAGCAGCTCCGCTTCTTCCTGTTTTGCATTGCCGGGATGGGAGTGTGCCTGTTTTCTGCCTATATTAATACCTTCTTTGCTGCAATTTATCAGTCGGATGAGCTGGCAGCTGCTGTGGAAATTGCTCCGGTGACGGAGGAAGTGATGAAGCTTCTTCCGCTTCTGTTTTATCTGCTGGTGTTTGAACCGGAACCGGTACGCATCAAAAATGCGGCGATTACCATTGCAGTTTCCTTTGCAACATTTGAAAACATCTGTTATCTGACTCAGAATGGAGCAGGTCATTTCTCACTGATCTTCTTCCGGGGATTCGGAACGGGAGCGATGCATGTCGTCTGTGGCGTGATTGTCGGAGCCGGACTTGCATATGCGTGGCAGCGCACATGGCTGAAGGTGGCCGGAACCTGTGGATTGTTAGGGGCTGCCATCACGTTTCATGCGATCTATAATCTTCTGATTGCCTATGGCAGCACGGCACAATATATTGCCTATATTTTGCCGATTCTTATGATGGCAGTCGGAAAAGCAGTTTTTGGAACAAAAAGGCTGTGATTGCTGACCTTTTTATCCGCCTCAGTGCAGCTTTTCGCGGTCCGGAGTCTTCCGTATTCTTCCATATGGACATAAAAGAGAGAAAAATAGGGAAAAAGTCCAAAATCATCCGGAAGCTAGAGGGAAATACGGAGCCAGGCAGGAGAAAATGGACATAAAGCACAGAAAAAGCAGTAAAAAAGTCCAAAATCATCCGGAAGCTAGAGGGAAATACGGAGCCGAGCAGATGAAAATGGACATAAAGCCGAGAAAAAGCAGTAAAAAAGTCCAAAATCATCCGGAAGCCAGAGAGAAATACGGAGCTGAGCAGGAGAAAATGGACATAAAGCACAGAAAAAGCGTAAAAAAGTCCAAAATCATCCGGAAACCAGAAGGAAATACGGAATAGGACAGATGAAAATGGACATAAGGGAGGGAACATAAGGTGAAAATAAATTGATCGAAACAAAGATGAGATGAAAATAAACTGAGAATAGAAGTGCAGGCAATCAACATTTAACGGATGATTGCCCGCCCTTTTGAACGTTCAGTATTGTATTATATTAAGATCCATATCCACATATGGTACAGATTCCATTTTCCCATGAATGTGGATCATGTTCGCTCCATTTACAGAGGAGACAACTATGACTATGTTCAGTAGAACCATGGCTCCATTCTCCCCAAATATGCGTACAGTCATAATTACATATTAGGCATTTTGAACCATTAGAAAAATTATGTGATTCGGTAGTCATAATTCCATTACATTTTTGACACTTCTGCTCATGGGTTGTTTTTGTCACTTCATAGGAATCTCCCGCCGTACAAGCCTCTTTCTGTGTTTCATCTATATATCCACAACTGCTGCATACCGGAGCATGAGTCAGGGTATTCTCAATTTGCTTTACATCATACTGATGGGTACATGGAGGCTCTGGAGCGGGTTCGGACGGAGTGCCTTCCTCATAATCTGTATTTTCAGCGGGAGCAGCAGAAGGCTCAGGAGAAAATTCAGGAGTCTGATCTTCCTCAGAGATAGTAATAACAGGTATCGGCTTGGCAATTATCTGTCCGCGTAGTCCTGTTACTGTTAAGCCGGCTTTTACAGCCTGGGAAACTGTTGTAATGGATCTGTTTTCCTGCATTCCGTGAGTGGCATAATGGATATAATAAGCGATAAGATTATTACCAAATGCCTCCTGAAGGTCCGCATATGCGGCACGATATGCAAATACATGAAAGTTTTTACTTAATGATCTTCCTTCGGATAAGCCATGATTTACAAAGTGATTCCAAAGAGCAGCCTCTTCATTTCCATAGGCTTCCACCACATCCGGATACAATTCTGCATAATCTTGTGCACAAAATAATGTTTTGATAATGGATAGTTCCGCCGGGGTCGCATTTGTTGTAAATTGAGTTTGGCTTTGTGACTGATCTGTTTGTGGTGCAGCATAAACTGTTATAGTCATGCTTATACACATCAGAAGAGCAAAAAGCAGTGTAAGAAATCTTTTCCTCATAAAATTTTTCTCCTTTTCACAGTGAAAGTATTGATATGCTTCTATAAACATAGGTACATAAAATAAGAAAAACTCTCACCATTTAATTTAAAAAATTGTTCTGTCTCAATTGTTCTGACCCATTATGAGAAGATTTGCCAAAGTTACTTCAGCCTTTGTGTTAGAGCGCCCGGAATTCACTTTGGCAATTGAGTAACAATTGATTCCTTCTGTAAAAAAATAAATGTGGGTGAGAGTTTTTGGAATTTTTTGTACCTAAGTATATATAGAACATATAGGATCTTAGAAAATGTGTAACAGTTCATTTCTATAGGGCTGAGCTGTTGCAAAAATGCATTACAGTAAGGGGAGGACAGTGCTAAATGAGAAAAAGAGAAGAACGAGCAAAACGAATTTATGAAATATTGCTGAGTATGAGTATGCTCTTAACATTATTATCGGTGCCGGTATGGGCGGCAGAGCCGCTCCATGAAAATGAAGCCGGAGAAGAAACGGAACCGGAAACACAAATCGTCATCCTGTCCAATGAGGTCAGCCTTGCTGCCACCCAATATACTTATACGTTACATTACGAAGCAAACGGTGGAAGCGGGGCACCACCGGATCAGACCATGACTAGCACAGAGATGAGTGTACAAATTCCCGTATCAAATATCGTTCCAATTCGTGATGGATACATATTTGAGGGTTGGGGAACCTCTGCAGCTAGTAGTTATGTAGTATATAGGGCTGGTGGTTACGCAAGAGTTGTACAGGGGAGAAATAACACCGCAACCATCTATGCCATATGGACACCATATGAAAAAACGAAATATACCGTCACCTATACCGATGGTGTGGATGACTCAGAGATATTTCCTGACCAGCAATATACGGTCGAGGAAAATGCGGATACGCCTTCTTTCAACGGCACACCGGCGCGCACCGGCTATACGTTTGAAGGCTGGGATCCGGAAGTGGCAGGTAAGGTGACCGGAAATGTCACATACACAGCGAAATGGACTCCAAAACAATACACAGTAAGGATGATCAATAATTTTTGCGGACTTGCAGACGAAACAAAGGTTCAGACCTTCATTTATGACAAGGAACAGGCGCTGTTAAAAAACGACTGGGTTCCGGAAGGGGGTACATTTGTCAGTTGGAACACGAAAAGGGATGGAACCGGTACGAGCTGCAGTGATAGACAAATTGTTAAGAATCTTGCAGAAGAAGGGCTCGTAGAGCTTTATGCGCAGTGGGAATATGACAGATATCAGGTGAACTTAGATGCTAAAGGCGGTACAATCGCCGAAGGCAGGAGCATCACAGAGCGTACCTATGGAACAGGTGTGATACTTCCGACTGCAGATGAGATCACCCGTATGAATCATACCTTCGAATGATGGTACGAAAATGAGGATTATTCCGGAAATCCGGTTAAAGAAATCGATAAATTCGATGTAGGAAATAAAACATTCTATGCCAAATGGAAAAGTAAACTTGAAAGTGAGTACACGGCGATCTTCCGTATTGTCGAAGTGAGCGATGACTACGAGGATGGATACCTGATCACCGATCATTCTGCAACGTTCAATCTATCATGTGTTCTTGCAAGTGCATGGGCACCGTCTTTTGACGAGGTGGCCGGCAAGGCAGGATACACGATGAAGCCTGAATGGAGTTTCGCCGGATACGGATGGTATCAGGATAAACCCTATTATTCGAATTATCCTGTGAATGGCAGTTTTTGGGCTGTGCTTGGGGATATCAGAAATTCATCTCCACCTTCTGTAAGCACCAGTGAGGGAACCAACATAAAACTTGCCTATTCGGGAGTAACCGTCTGGGGACTTGTAAAAGACCGGCGCCCCTCTGCCTCATATAAGCTTTCCTATGATGCCAATGGTGGAACAGATGCTCCTGCTGCAGAATCACATACCAATAAAAATGGAAGTGCCGATTTTATTGTTTCATCTACGATTCCCAAGCGTGCCGGGTATGTATTCATGGGATGGGCGGATTCAGCGAATGCGGATACCGCTGTTTATAAAGCGAACGATTCTATCCGGCTTTACAAGAATGGGAATGCCGAAAAAACCATCTATGCGGTATGGAAGGAAAATACAGCACCTGTACCTCCTGGTGAAAAACATAATGACGCGAATGATCATGCAAACCATGACAATACAGATGATACGAAGGAAAGCGGCAGCACACCTCCGGCACAGCTTATAGCAGGCGATAACGCAAAGACCGTAAGGAAAGATAACGGAAAATCTCTTATCGGAGCTTACGAACCGGGTTCATCGGACACACCAGAGGATACGGAGAATCAGAGCACAGAAGACCAAACCATGGAAGATCGAGTCATGGAAGACCAGGTCACGGGGGATCAAGTCACAGGAGATCAAAGAACGGAGGATACCGGGGATGATCAGAAATCAACAGCGGAGAATAATCCTGCAGACAATAACCCCGCAGTCAATGATTCAAAGCCGGATGACAGTACGAATCTGTCATCAGAGGACAGCTCCCACAGTGGCGGCTGGATCCCGGTTGTCTGTATTTGTGCAGGAGCTTTGGTGATCGGACTTGGCTTACATCTGGGATTTCGGAAATGGAAGAAAACAGATAGGAAATAATGCAGGATTGAAAACCTTATAAATAAGGCTTTGAAAAGGAGGTGACACATTCTATGTACAATAATCAAAAGCGGGTGGAACTGGTAAAACGGCGTATTTATGAAAGAAACTGTCAGCAGCAGAGACATGGAATTTACGGACTGTCTGCGGCATGCATGGTTTTATTCGTCTTTCTTGCAGGAACGCTTTATGTGGTGGCAGGACATACACAGATGGCGGCTCAGGGCATGTATGGTGCTGTCCTGCTGTATAAAGATGCTGGCAGCTATGTGCTTGTAAGTGTTGTTTCCTTTGCTCTGGCAGTTGCGGTTACGTTATGCTGTATCAGATTGCGGGACAGAGAACGTGGGTTAAGGGAGCGGAAAGGAAAGAACGCATTACCGGAAAAGGAGGACAAAAGAGATGGAAGGTAAAATAATAGGAACAGGAAAAAGAATCATGACTATGATGCTGTCAGTGATCATGGTGACAGGTATATTTGCCGGGATGAAACTGGAGGTAAGGGCAGCGAAGAATTATTCCTTTGATTTAGTAAGTCCTGGCAGCTTTACGTTCGCATTACAAAATACTTATTATTCTGATGATACACTTGTTTTTACCGGCTTTTCCAAGCCACCAGCAGGCGATACATATATCTATAGAGTTCGGTGGGACTATATTTTAAATTCAAAACGTGTTGGAAGTAGTATAAATATTTGTGGTGAAAATCTAAGTGAGGTTTCTATTACGGTTCCTAATGATAGCCAATATGATTATGCAAAATTGATTGACTATATACCTCCGGAAGTATCCCAGGGGCCGATTCAATTCGTTGAATTTGTTTTTAATATTTATTATCCCTTTACTCCTCCTTCGCAGCCCACAGTTACTCCTCCTTCGCAGCCCACAGCTGCTCATCCGACGGAATCATCTGCCGCACCATCCCACGAACACAGCTTCCAGTGGGTAACAACGGTAGAACCGCAGCCCGGTATAGACGGCTTGGAAGAGTATAAATGTTTGTCCTGCGGTATGGTTAAGGAATCCCAGCCCATTCCTGCAAGTATGGGCGCTGTGAAAAACCTGTATGGCTTCATCAAAGATGCACCGGAAAACGGAAATATTACAATTGACTTTGGTAAGCTCCATACCATCAGCGATTATCTTTTAAATAAAATGTCGGAAAGAAGCGATGTAACAGTGACCATAAGCTTTGAATATCAAAGTGCACAGTACGAGATTACGTTCCCATCGGGAACAGATTACTCCGCTGTTTTGGAGGATGAAGATACGATGTATGGATATTTCGGTGTAGCAGCAAGGCTTGGACTTACGGTAGAAGCTAAATAATCATACTCTTAGGAAGATGCTTTACCCTTTGCCATGTAGAAACAGATCCACAAAAGCAGTACACACTGTTTGTAGAAAAAACAGGGGAAAGATGCTATTATAAAGATGTCGATAGAACCAATGCGATTCATGTAAATAGTATAGAGTTTTATTCAGGGAGTAAGTATAAGTAAGGGAATGGATAAATAGCTTCTACCAGAGGTGACGGAATGATAAAAATAGCTTTTTTTGATATTGATGGTACATTGCTGAAATTAGGTCATAGGGAACTGACAGAGAAAACTGCTAAAGCATTAAACTCTCTTCGCCAAAAAGGAATCCTGTTATGTATGGCAACAGGCAGAGGTTATCTTTCGATTCCCGCATTTCAGGATGTTACGTTTGATGTTCTGCTGACTTTTAATGGTTCTTATGTGAGGGTCGGAGAGAAAATCATTTTCAAAAATCCCCTGAATCATCATGATAAGCAGCAAATCATCCGGAATCTTAAAAAAATGAACAGGGCAGCGGCAATCAGCAATGAGCATTTTATTGTTACGAATGGTACAGATCAGGATCTGGAGCAGTATTTCAGATTCGGAAATCAAATACTCACAATTGCAGATAATTTTGATGAATTATGTAAGGACGATATTTATCAGATAATGTGTTCGTGCAGAAAAGAAGAGTACGATCAGATTTTAGAGGGTACCAAAGAAACGCAGATAACTGCATGGTGGGATAAAGCTGCGGATATTATTCCATTGAATTGCGGAAAAGGAAATGCTGTAAATGCAGTACTTGATTACTATGGCTTTTCAAAAGAGGAAGCGATTGCTTTTGGCGATGGAGAAAATGATATTGAGATGCTGGAGGATGTTGGTACAGGCGTGGCAATGGGTAATGCCAGGGATACAGTCAAGGCAAGAGCAGCTGCCATATGCAGGCCGGTAGAAGAGGATGGGGTTTATTACTATTGTCTGGAAAATAATCTCATCACAGGGATCTGAGTAACAGGTTATCTTTCTTAAAGGCTTGTAGCGTTCACAAATTCTTCACAAAAAAATTAGCACTCACCTATTAATAATGGAAGTTGATTTTATTTTGAAAACTCTGCAATGCTTGCATTTAAACGTGCAGAGGATGCCTTTGCAGGTGAAGCACAAAAGGCTGGATTTGAAACAGAAGAAGATATGCAGGAGTATATGAAAGAAATCCGGAAGGAAGTAAGGGGGCGTTGATTTGCGGATAATGCTTGAGTATCTCTCAATGTTAAGTCCAACATTGAATTTGCAAGTAGGAGATGTCAAATCTATTCCGCTTGTTGATGCAGATAGAGATAATATCGAAAAAATGGTACAGGATAATATTGATATTTCAAAAGAAGATTGGGATTCTTTTGAAACCTCATGGGATTTCCAACATCATTCACTGCTCCGCAAAGTTTCGACCATTTCCGAAGCCTTTGATCAGTGGCAGAACGAGTGTGAAGACCGCTTCAACCAGATAAAAGACAACGAGGAAGAACTGAACCGCATCTTCATCGACATTTACGGCTTGCAGGATGAGCTGACACCGGAGGTTGAAGATAAGGATGTCACTGTCCGCAAGGCTGATCTTGGCAGAGATATTCGTTCTTTCATTTCCTATGCGGTTGGTTGTATGTTCGGTCGCTACTCTCTGGATGTGGATGGTCTTGCTTATGCAGGCGGCGAATGGGATGCCAGAAAATATGTGTCATTCCCTGCTGATAAGGATAACATTATCCCGATTTGTGACGATGAATATTTTGAGGATGATATTGTCGGTTTGTTCGTGGACTTTGTGAAAACGGTCTATGGTGCAGAGACGCTGGATGAAAACTCGAAATTTATTGCTGATGCACTGGGCGGAAAAGGTCAGCCGAAGGATGTGATTCGCAATTACTTCCTCAATGAGTTCTATTCTGACCGTTGCAAGATTTATCAGAAACGCCCGATCTACTGGCTGTTTGACAGCGGCAAGAAGAATGGCTTTAAGGCACTCATTTATATGCACCGCTATCAGCCGGACACCATTGCCCGTATCCGTACCGATTATGTGCATGAACAGCAAGCACGTTACCGTACTGTCATTGTCGATCTGGAACAACGTATTGCCAACGCTTCCACCGGCGAACGTGTGAAGCTGAACAAAAAGCTGACCGCTTTGCAGGCACAGGATGCTGAAATCCGTACTTACGAGGAAAAGATTCACCACCTTGCCGACCAGATGATTTTGATTGATTTGGATGACGGCGTGAAGAAAAATTATGCAATTTTCCAGGATGTTTTGGCTAAAATAAAGTAAAGGAGGGATTGCGTATGATGGCAGATGAGAAGATTAAAAATTCCAATGAACTTGAGTTTGCTGTATTTTGTATTGAAAATGTTGCAGCAAAGCTGGGTGTGGATGCAGAACGTGTCTATCAGGCATTTACCGAAAAAAGCGATATTCTGAATGGTTATATCGTGCCGGAATATGAAGTGCTGCACACTCAGAGCAGGGAATATATCGTAGCTGACCTCCTTGATGTGATGAAAGAAAGGGGTGTGGAAGTATGATTCTTTACCATGGCTCTTTCTTAGAGATTGCACAGCCGGATTTGGTTCATTCCCGCCCTAACGTAGACTTTGGGCGTGGCTTTTATGTCACATCGCTGCATGAGCAGGCTGCGAAATGGTGTGGGAAATTCAAACGCCGAGGAAAAGACGGTATTATTTCAAAATATGAATATGATGAGAGCCGGGAAACGGAATTGAAAGTTTTGAAATTCGATTCTTATTCCGAGGAATGGCTTGATTTTATTTTGAATTGCCGTAGTGGAAAAGATATGACAGATTACGATCTTGTACTTGGTGGTGTTGCCAATGACAAGGTGTTTAATACAGTGGAGCTGTTTTTTGACGGACTAATTGATAAGGTGGAAGCAATCAATCGGCTGCGTTATGAAAAGCCGAATTTGCAAATTTGTTTTCGGACAGAAAAAGCACTGTCTTTGCTGCATTTTGAAGGGAGTGAAAGACTATGACGGCCAATCCGATTTTACTTCAGAAAAAATATAGCCGTGTCATCGAGTGCTTTGCAAAACAGCAGGGACTTTCACTGGATGCGGCATTGGATTTTTTCTATCATTCCGAGGTTTATCAGTTGATCCGTGATGGCGTATCAGATATGCACTGCATGAGCGACGCATATTTGGCGGATGAATTGGAACAGGAATATCAGATGAAGCAATAGTATGAGCAAAAGCTAAAAACAGGAAACATTTTGAAAAAAATTTGAATTAATGACACTAAACGTTATTTGATCAGCAGGTAAAACAACTGTCTGAGTTTTATCAGCGTCGCATCATTTTCTGGTACGATGAAGATAAGGAATTTGAGGATAAACCGGATGAAGTTGTTTTGGAAAATGCAAAGGTTATTGCGCTGACAGGAAACAATGCGTTTTCTGTAAAAAAATTACTTTCAGTAGAAGATTTGACCACAAATTATCTGGTTTATATTTTTCCAAAGATTTGTCGTAAAAATGTGGTCAAACCAAGAAAATTGAGTGCGAAAGTAAGTGAAAAATCCCTGTGAAGTAGTGGCATACGCCATGCACAGCTCGGGAAAGACTTCCCTCGCTGTCGGGCTGTCGCCCTATACATTTCCATGAAAGAGCCATCTTTGTCAAGCAAGCTTGAAAGATGGCTCTTTCACGTAAATGTGCTTGGCTTATAGCGTTCACAAAAAGTTCACAAAAAAATTAGCACTCACCTCTTGACACTGCTAATAATAGGTGCTATATTACACTTAGAACAAAGGAAAGGAGATCAATCAGAAGAGATTCTCCGAAAGGAAGCTTCATTCTGATGAATCAAAATTCTTCGTTCTGTAATCATAATAATAAGACATAGGTTTCATGAGCAGTGAGATCGTGAAGGTGAATGGTTCATCCCACGGAGCTCCTGCGAATGTCAAGAGAATGGAGGAATGACTTATGATGATGCCTAGCGTATTTGGTAGAGATATTTTTGATGACTTTATGGATGGATTTGCATTTCCGGATGTAAGCAAGGAATTGTATGGTAAACATGCGAAGAACGTAATGAAGACAGATGTCCGGGAACTGGACAACGGATATGAAATTATCGTAGATCTGCCCGGCTTCAAGAAAGATGAAATCGAGGTTCAGTTGGAGGATGGTTACCTGACCATTTCCGCAGCGAAGGGTCTTGATAAGGATGAAACCGATAAGAAGGGCAACTACATCCGCAAGGAGCGTTACAGCGGTTCGATGAGCCGTAGCTTCTATGTCGGTGACGGCATTTCCGAAGATGACATTCATGGTAAATTCGAGAATGGTATCCTGCAGCTGGATGTTCCTAAGAAGGAAGCCAAGGCAGTTGAAACCAAGAAGCGGATTTCCATTGAAGGATAACCGGTAGGATGGAGCTCTTAAAACAGCATAAGAAATAAACAGACAAGGGTGTTCTCTACGGAGAGCACCCTTTTTTGGCTTTATAAGAAATGTTCGCAAGCGACTCTCTATTTGCACAGAGCACTTAGTTGTCATGCATATGAGAAAAAGCTCCGGTGGATCTTTTTTAAGTGAAAGCAAGCCAGAGGAGCAGCTTGAATGGAACTTAGAGCGGGCCGGCTGTAGGCGTTTTCTTATAATAGGGGGTTGTTTTATGGCGGTACAGCATCAGAAGTCCACGGACGCATAGTTCTGTGGCCATGGCAATCCACACACCCTGAAGTCCGAGTGGGCCAACCAGAAGCGTAGCCAGTCCGATTCTTACGATCCAGATGCTTCCAAGATTCATCAGACTTGGGACAAAGGTATCCCCGGTTCCGCGCAAAGCACCGGCAGCCACAATGGAGATTCCATACAAAGGCTCTGCCAGAAGTCCGATCCGCAGAACCCGTGCGGCAAGCTGACGGACATTGGGATCGGGTGTAAGAATACGGAACACATAAGGGCACAGGAACATCATGAAAAGTCCGGTCAGCCCCATAAAAACAGCACCCATAACGGTACAGATGACCCCATACCGCCGGGCAAGAGTATCTTTCTTTGCACCAATGCTTCTGCCGACTAAGGTGGTAGCAGCAGACCCGATACCATATCCCGGCATATAACAAAAGCTTTCTGCGGTAATGGCGAAGGAATGAGCTGCAATTGCAACTGCACCCAGAGGAGCAATAATCATAGTCGATGCGACCTGTGCCCCGCTCATGGCAATTTCCTGAACAGCGACAGGAGTTCCGATTTTCAATGCCTTCTGCAGAATATTCCGTTCAAAGGATCCCTTTTCCTTACGATTCAGGGAAAGGGCGGGATTACAGAAATAGCAGCGCCATGCCATTGTGAGACTGATTACGGCACACGCAAGAGCTGTTCCCATACCGGCGCCCATGACACCAAAGTGCGGAATCAGCAGGGTGTTAAAGATCACATCAAGAATACACATCGCAGCATTCAGGATACTTGGGGTAACCATATCCCCACTGCATTGCAGGAATGAGGAGGACAGTGAATTTAACTGCGAAAAGGGAACCATCAGTGCAAATACCAGAAAATAAGCGGAGGAATTCCGGATAATATCCTCACTGCCGCCCAGCCAGATGGGGAGGTGCGGACTTAGTAAAATCCCGGTCAGACACAAAATTCCCGACAGACAGAAAGCAGTGAGAAGGCCGTGCCGTTCCACATTACGGGCTTCCTGTTCCTCACCGGCACCGATGTGGTGGGCTACCTGTACGGAAAATCCGGCAGAAACCGCGTAAGTAACGCCTCCAAAGAGCCACGTCGTTGTGGAAACAAGTCCGATGGAAGCAGAGGCATTGGCTCCCAGTGCCCCTACCATGGCGGAGTCAATGTATTGCATCACAATTGTGGTAATCTGTGTCAGAATGGCAGGAAGGCTCAGCTTCCATACCTGTAAAATATGTTGTTTCAGTTCGTAAGAGTTCTGTTTCATAAGTATTATAAGAAGGTAACTGTTCAATACAGCAGTTTGTTAATAGGGTTATTTCCTGGTATCCATGCTGTCACGGAAATTGTGAACAGAGGATTCACAGAGGATCGTCCTTCGACCGTATCATATCCTGCCAGACCTGTCAAGTCGTGCCGGGATACCTGTAACTTTCCAAGTCTTTTAATCAATTCCCCGGTCGGTACAAATAGGAAAACATATAATTTTCACAAAATCTTTGTTTTTTTATCGCAGGAGTCGGAAAAACAGGAAGACGTTCAGGGAGGTGAGGAAGATGCTGGCAATTTATAAAAAGGAATTCAGATCAGTTTTTGTCAACAGCACCGATCCGGGTTTCGGATATTGTGCTGGGTAAGTTTTATGCACTGGCCACATTGCTGTTCATCCCGGTTGCGATTATCAGTATTTATCCTCTGGTTCTGAGTGCGTTTGGTGAGATTTCTTTAGCAGAAACTTATCTGGCAGTCGGGGCATTTTTCCTTTACGGTCTTGCCTGTATTACAATTGGAGAATTTGTGTCCTCCATTACGGAAAGCCAGATGATCGCAGCAATTATTTCCTTTGGCATTCTGTTTGCAGGCTATGTAATGAATGCAATGCCTAAGCTTTATATGGTGACCGGACATGGCGAGCTCGAACTGGACTCTGCCTTTACGGGCATCCTGCAAAAGGCGAACATCGATACGCAGACGGTTAATCTGATGGATTATGATGCAGTTCCGGAGGACGCGATGGCTGTATTTGTGAATGCACCGACTGAGGATCTGTCTTCGGATGATGCACAGAAGATTTTGAATTACCTGAATAACGGTGGTGATATTTTTATTAATACGGCCTATACCGGAAAGGATATGCCGAATCTGAATAAGCTGCTTGATTTCTACGGGGTTATCACTGAGGCTGCAGCTGAAGATGACACCGAAGACACCACTGAAGACACCGCCCGGGGTACAGGCGGGGAAAATGCAGAAACCATCAGACAGGTCAATCAGGATACGGTATCTGCGTACCTGGACGATATCTGTGCATTTACGGCAAAGCAGGAAATTACCGATGTGACGGATTATTCAGATTATGGAATCAGTGATGAATCCGATACGGTCACCTTACAGCTTGCCAATGATCTGTATGTATTCCGGATCGGAGATTACAATTCCCTCGCAGGCGGATATTATCTTACGGTCAATGACGGCAGCAGTGTTTACCTGATTGACAGTAGTACCTATTATCTGCTGCATAAGGATTCTTCCTGTTTTGAAGTGGCGGATGAGGAAGAGAGCACGGAAGCCGCAGATCAGGAATAACTCAGAGCGGGAAGCTCTACTGCGATGGTGGTGCCCTGCTTTGAGCTTTCCGCTACCCGGACGGATCCGCCATGGAGGTCTGCAATTTCCCATACCAGAGAAAGCCCCAGTCCTGCACCGCCGTATTCCCGGCTGCGGGATTTGTCTACCCGGAAAAAGGGCTGGAAGATACTCCGCTGAAATTCTGCGGGAATGCCACATCCGGTGTCGGTCACATAAATGTGGATATTCGTATCCTCCCGGGTTACACAAACCCGGACGGAACCGTTCGTGCGGTTGTACTTGATGGCATTTTCTGTCAGGTTAAAGAGCAGCCGGTAGATTAAGGCATCGCTGCCAGTCATGACACCATCGCCATCCTGCTCCAGCGTGATGCCGCGCTTCTCAGCCAATGGAGCAAGATCTGTAAAGATTTCCTCAATCATTGGAGCAAGATGGATCTGATCATTACGTGCCACCTGTTGAAGACTGCTCATTTCCAGAAGTGTCTTTGACATCTGGGTCAGACGTTCCGTCTGTTCTCCCAAAAGCCGGAGAAATTCTGCTGTTTCCGCATTGATATCGGGATGCTCTGCGGAAAACAGCTCCAGCTGTGCCTGCATGAGCGCAAGGGGAGTACACAGCTCATGGGCAGCATTACCGGTAAACTGCCGCTGGGCTGCAAAGGCCTGATTCAGCCGGTCCAGCATCTGATTAAAAGAATGACTCAGCCGGTAAAACTCCGGCAGAAGCTTTTCGTTCATTTTCATGTCTGTAAGATTATTGATCTGTACCTTTTCTACCTGCGCAGAAAAGCTGCGTAAAGGCTTTAAGGCATGTCCACTGACAAAGTAGGCCAGAATTCCGCTCAGTACGATCACGATAGCGGTAATATACCAGTTGGTTATACAGAAGCTTTCCTGAGCTCCATAGATGATGATGGTGAGATCCTGATCCTGATCTACCGTTTCAGGATCGAAAAAGTCTGTCTCTCCCTCCGGGGTTAAGTCCTGAAGAGATTCACCGATGGAATCCATATAATGGATGCCTGACCTGCACAGCAGAAGCTCCATGGAAACACAGGCAATACCAATGAGCAGAACGGTCATGATCGTGATACGCCATTGCAGGGATAATTTTTTCATATGGTATCACCTCCAATCAGATAGCCTTCTCCGATACGGTTATGGATGGGATCATAGCCCAGTCCGGAGCGTAGCTTTTTGCGCAGGGAAGAGATATGCACCCGGATGGAGTTGCTGAAATTGTCTACACTGTTGTCCCAGACATGCTCCATCAGCTCTTCCTGACTCACCGGACGTCCCTGATGTACCATCAGGTATTCCAGAATGCCGGTTTCCTTACGTGTAAGAGACAGGCTCTGTCCCTTTACGCTGGCAGCTCTTGTACGTGTATCGAAGGTCAGATCTTTGCAGGTAAGAAGTACATCCTGTTGGGTGAACTGCCGCAGGGTCAGGCTGCGGATCCGCGCTTCCAGTTCTGCCAGGTGAAAGGGCTTGGCCAGATAGTCGTTGGCTCCGGCATCCAGTCCGGCCACCTTATCCTCCACTCCACTCCGGGCAGAGAGGATCAGAACCCGCGTTTCGTGGTCAGTCTGCCGTAAAGTACGCAGTACAGTCATGCCATCTTTGCCGGGCAGGTTCAGATCAAGCAGTACCAGATCATAGTGTTCCGTATATAACAGCTCCAGTGCTTCTTCTCCATCGTGACAGAAGTCTACGCTATAGGCAAGACGGCGCAGGTCACGGACAATGGTTTCGCACAGGGCACGTTCATCTTCAACTACTAACAGGTGCATGAAAGAAGTCCTCCTTCTTATTATAATAAGAATCTTGTGATCAGAATCTGATAGAACAGTTCAGTTACATTATATCAAAGATAAATAAATTCCGCGTTAAATTTCTATTCTTAACAGAAACTTTAATTTCCATATGCTATACTGGGATCATACCTGCAGCAGAAGGTGTAAGATAACAATAAACCTTTGCCGGCAGGATGGATCATTCCTTACAGACAGTAAGGGATATCCGCCATAAATATATTGTAGTAGAAAGGATAAGAACAACACATGAAAAAAAGAAATTCAGCCGGCAGACTGCTGGCAATACTATTTGTTGCTTTGCTGGTGCCGGCTATGACAGCCTGCAGCGCAAAGGATGGAGATCAGATGACAGAGCAGACAGAGCAGACAGAGAAGACAGAGCAGAGTGAAACCGGCTCTGTCACGAGTGACGAACCGCAAAACGAAGAGGAAGCGCTTGCTTTGTACAGGGAACTGATGGAGCAGGAGAACAAAATCCTCTCAGAGAATACAGATCTTTGGGAAAAGGTGTATCTGGAGGCTGACAAGGGAATGGCCATGCTTGAGGATGGGAAAAACTACGGTGAATTTCTGCTTAAGACCATTGAAGCAGCGAAGGATCAGTTTACAGAGGAGGAGCTGAAGACGCTTCAGAGCGAGGCGGAGAAGATCAGTGAGCTCGAAAGCAGACTGACGATGCTGGAGGAAAAATATCCGGAGGTTGCCCAGAAATATCTGGATAGCGGAATGAGCATGGAGGCAGACAGCAATGATCCGGACGGCGGAATGAGTATGCCGGCAGACAGCAGCGACAACAGCACGGAGACGTCATCCGATGACAGCAATGCACAGAAGTTCCCTGACTTTGAGGGAAAGGATCTGGACGGAAATGAAGTAAAGAGCAGTGAGTTGTTTGCAGGTAATGCCGTTACGGTTGTGAATTTCTGGTTTACCACCTGTGGACCCTGTGTGGGTGAGCTTTCAGAGCTGGATGCACTGAATAAGGAGCTTGAAGGAAAAGGAGGAGCGCTGATCGGCGTGAATTCCTTTACACTGGACGGTAATGAGAACGAAATCGCAGAAGCAAAGGATGTGCTGGCAAAGAATGGTGCAGCTTATCAGAACGTGTATTTTGCGTCTGACAGCGAGGCGGGAAAATTTACAATGAATATTTATGCCTACCCGACTACGTATGTGGTTGACCGCAACGGCAACCTGGTAGGTGATCCTATCGTAGGTGCCATCACGGAAAAGAAGCAGAAGAAGATGCTTGAGGATCTGATTGATCAGGCACTTGCAGCTGATCAGCAACAATAGTTGATAGAGCCTTACCTTTCGTGCTAAAATAGTAACGGTTCAGAGCAACCGCAAGCTGCAGATTACACGGAAACAGAGGTCAAAATGCCAGAAGAAACAACACATAAGCGCCGCGTGCGTTATAAGGGAACACATCCCAGAACATTTGAAGAAAAGTATAAAGAGCATGATCCTGAGAAATATGCCGATACGGTAGCTAAGGTAATCGAGAAGGGGAGTACTCCCGCAGGAATGCATATTCCCATCATGGTAAAGGAGATCCTGGAATTCTTACAGATCCGTCCTGGACAAAAGGGACTGGATGCAACACTTGGCTACGGCGGACACACCCGGAAGATGCTGGAAAAACTGACAGAGGTGTCAGGGACATCAGGGCTGACAGATGAAGTCTATATAAAGGATGACGTTCAGACAAAGGGTGATTCATGGGAAAATCCAGAGGAGAATTCGGAGGACAATTCAAGGGATAATCCAGCGGACAATCCAGAGGACAATCCAGAGGACAATTCAAGGGATAATCCAAAGGACAATTCAGAGGAAGTGTTTAGAGAGAAAGCTCCGGAGGGACATCTGTATGCACTTGATGTTGATCCCATTGAAATTGTAAAGACCGGAGAACGGCTTCAAAAAGCAGGATATGGAGAAGAAATCCTTACGATTCTTCAACAGAACTTTGCCAATTTGGAAGCGGTAGCAAAGGAATATGGTCCGTTTGACTTCATGCTGGCGGATCTTGGTGTGTCCTCCATGCAGATTGATGATCCGAAAAGAGGCTTTTCCTATAAGGCAGACGGGCCGCTTGACCTGCGTCTTGATCCGCAGCATGGGATTCCGGCTTCACAGAGGCTTAGGGAGCTTAACAGGGAGGAACTGATCGGAATGCTGGTGGAAAATTCCGATGAACCTTATGCGGAGCAGATTGCATCCCAGATCTGCAAAACATTCAAAAAGGGAGGAAGCATGGATACCACAACGGCATTACGTGAGGCTATTGAACGTGCATTGTGTTTTCTTCCGGAGAATAAAGAAAAGAAGGATATTTTAAAGAAGACCTGTCAACGTGTATTTCAGGCACTGCGTATTGATGTGAACAGTGAATTTGAAGTTCTGGAGGCGTTTCTGAATGCACTTCCGGAGGCATTGGCGGATGGGGGAAGAGTGGCAATCCTTACGTTCCATTCCGGAGAAGACCGTCTGGTAAAAAAGGCATTCCAGCAGTACTATCGGGAAGGAATTTTTGAAGAGATTGCAACAGATGTCATTCGTCCCACTGCGGAAGAATGCCGTCAGAACGGTCGTGCCCGGTCAACCAAGATGCGCTGGGCCATCCGTGCAGGACGGTAAATTATCTGGTAACAGTACAATCATTTATTCATACAGAATAGTAATTTTATATGGCGAAGTAACCACATGAGGTAAACTACGCTGCGCGATAGCCTGGTTGGGCTGTGGC
>ENA-OROZ01000836-OROZ01000836.1-human-gut-metagenome-genome-assembly--contig:-NODE-836-length-31780-cov-10.144429_pt1 | contig 31780 bp, 25 predicted proteins | sample MGYA00242138_ERZ509066 | MGnify/ENA primary metagenome ERZ509066 (study PRJEB26280, sample SAMEA2338691) | human gut metagenome | biome: human gut; feature: human-associated habitat; material: faeces... | reverse complement strand
GGATTTGTGTCTGCGCGCACTTGACACAAACTTGACATGCGCAAAAAGCGTGCGCGGAAAAGAGGAGAAAAGCATGAAGAAAAGCATTATCACTGTAGTAGGGAAGGACACTGTCGGAATTATTGCAAGAGTATGTGCATATCTGGCAGATAACAACATCAACATTCTGGATATTTCCCAGACAATTGTGCAGGGATATTTTAATATGATGATGATCGTGGATATGAATAATGTATCCAAGGAGTTCGGAACCATTGCGCAGGAGCTGGATGCGCTCGGAGAGAATATTGGCGTTATTATCAAATGCCAGCGGGAAGAAATTTTTGACCAGATGCACAGAATCTGAGACACCAGTTTACTCGTGGCTTCCTGTGAGCTGATTTCATGCTTGCATGAAAATCTGCTTGCAGGAAGGTACGAAGGAAGCGCCAATCCATGAGCAAAAGTAGCGGTGGCGTAGCCAGCGCGGAGAGCATCGAAGATGCGAGTTTGCGAATGGCGCGGTAAACGGCTCAATCACGACAAATACATCTGCGAAATGGAGAAAATAGCATGATCAATATCTATGAAGTAACCGAAACCAATAACATGGTGGAGAAAGAAAATCTGGACGTACGCACCATTACGATGGGAATCAGCCTTTTGGACTGCATCGATTCGGATTTAAACGCATGTCTGGATAAAATTTATAAAAAGATTACCGAATCCGCAAAGGATCTGGTAAAGACCGGCGAAGAGATTGCACAGGAATTCGGCGTGCCGATTGTAAACAAGCGTATTTCTGTGACTCCAATTGCGCTGGTCGGCGGTGCCGCATGTAAGACGCCGGAGGATTTTGCAAAGATCGCAGAAGTGATGGATAAAGCTGCCCACGAGGTAGGCGTAAACTTTATCGGCGGTTATTCTGCGTTGGTGAATAAAGGCATGACCCATGCGGATGAGCTTTTAATCCGTTCGATTCCGATGGCACTGTCCAGAACTGAAAATGTCTGCAGCTCTGTCAACGTCGGTTCCACCCGCTGCGGTATCAACATGGATGCTGTCCGCCTGCTGGGCGAAATCATCAAAGAGACGGCGGAGTACACAAAGGAGCAGGATTCCTTAGGTTGTGCAAAGCTGGTGGTATTCTGCAATGCGCCGGACGATAATCCGTTCATGGCGGGCGCGTTCCACGGCGTGACAGAGGCTGACCGTATCATCAATGTCGGCGTCAGCGGTCCCGGCGTTGTAAAGACTGCACTGGAATCTGTGCGCGGCGAGAGCTTTGAGGTGCTCTGCGAGACGATCAAAAAGACCGCATTCAAGGTTACGAGAGTCGGTCAGCTGGTGGCAAAAGAGGCTTCGAAGCGGTTAAAGGTTCCCTTCGGTATTGTCGATCTTTCGCTGGCTCCGACGCCTGCAATCGGCGACTCTGTTGCAGATATTTTATGTGAAATCGGTCTGGAGCATGCCGGCGCACCTGGAACGACGGCGGCTCTTGCCCTGTTAAATGATCAGGTGAAAAAAGGCGGCGTTATGGCATCTTCCTATGTTGGCGGCTTGAGCGGGGCATTCATTCCGGTCAGTGAAGATCAGGGTATGATCGATGCGGTGACAGCAGGTGCGCTGACACTGGAAAAGCTCGAGGCGATGACCTGTGTCTGCTCCGTAGGCCTTGACATGATCGCGATTCCCGGAGATACAAAGGCAACCACGATTTCCGGCATCATTGCGGATGAAATGGCGATCGGTATGATCAATAACAAGACAACCGCTGTTCGCCTGATCCCCGTTATCGGTAAGGGTGTTGGCGAAACCGTTGAGTTTGGCGGACTGCTGGGCTATGCGCCGATTATGCCGGTCAACCAGTTCAGCTGTGACGCATTTGTAAACCGCGGCGGACGGATTCCTGCACCGATCCATAGCTTCAAGAACTAAGCGGTATCGTAGCAGGAGCAGGACGAATTCTGAAAAAATATAAACAATAGAATGTACGCTCTGCGAGCATTCTATTGTCATGAATGAAAAAGACCGTCGGTTTTGCAGAGCCTTGGGAAGGCGCGAACCGACGGTCTTTTGGATTTTTTGGAAAGAATTTTGTTTCACAGTTTTTCGCCTGTGGCAGGGAGGGAAAGCAATAGCTTTATGCAGCGTGCCGCTTTTCCAGTTCGACACAGATGCGGTCGTATTCTGTTTCGTCCAGAATATATTTTTTCTTATAAAGGAAGTAGGACAGAAGCATCATCGCGCAGGGCAGCAGGGACATGCACAGCAAAAGTCCGGTGCTCTGCAGCGAGGTCGTGCTGGAGAGCACGCCGGAAATTAAGTCGAGCTTTTCACTTTCGGTAATCAACCCCTGGGTGCACTGCTGCTCCAGCGAAGAAATCTGGTTGGTGTAGCTGGTAACGTCGAACAGCAGATAGGTTGCAGATGTCAGGACAGCGGTCAGTGCGGAGGCAAGCTTTGTGATGAATGGGCGAAGGGAAGCGATGACGGCTTCATCCCTCGTTTCGAATTTGTACTCATTATATTCCACCGTATTGAGGATGGAGATCATCATAATCAGGTAATAGCAATACTGACCGAAATTGGAGAGCATGTAGCCTAACACGAGCAGGGCAAAGCCGAGGGTGCCGGTCTTTGCCAGGAAGCCGGAGATCAGGAGGAACGCGTAGCCGATCACCGCGATGACTGCCATGATGGACATCAGCCGTTTGCGCGGGCATTTGCGGGAAATGGCAGGGTAGAAGACCATCAGAAATGCGGTTGCGGACATGCCGACCATTGTGAACAGGGAATACAGACCGCCTTCATAGCCGAACGTCAGATAAATATAGGTAGATCCCAGTCCGCCGACGATCAGTCCATTGCCGATTTGCTGCAGCAAAAAGATGACTGCGATCCAGACTAACTGATCGTTGCGCAGGATGGTCTGGATGATTTCGCGGAAGCGGAAGCGTTCCTGCTTCGCTGCGGGAGGGTCACGGCGTTCGCGTACACCGAAGATTGTGATGCTCAAAAACAGAGGCGCTAAAATCGCAATGATCAGGGCGATGCGTCCATAGGCGGTAAAGGAACTTCCGCCGATGGCATTTTTGCCGGTAGAAAAGACTGGAATCAGGATAGAAGCCAGCGTAGAACCGATTCCTGCAAACAGCGTGGCACGGGAGGTAAACTGATTGCGTGCGTTGGCATCAGAGCCGAGCGCCGGAATCATACCCCAGTAGGAAATATCGTTCATGGTATAGGTGATGCTGAACAAAAAATAAAGGATGCCGAACAGGCAGACGAAGCTCCAACCGTGCAGGTCTGTATTGAAAAACAGATAAATGACGACGGAGGTGGATAAAACGCCGATTGTCAGCCAGGGTTTAAATTTTCCGAAACGGGAATGGGTGTGTTCGATGATGCTTCCCATGATCGGGTCGTTTAGTGCGTCAAAAATCCGGGCAGCGACCATAATTGCGGTGATCGCGGTCAGCTGTGCGGCGTTTAACGAGCGGGTAAATAAAACGAAAGTCAGAAGAAAGCTGTTGATCAGGGCGTAGACAGCATCTCTTCCGACCGTCCCGAGGGGGAACAGAAGTAGGTTTCGTTTTTGGTACTTTTGCTGTTCGTTCATGGATTTTTCCTCCGTTTTTTATTCTGTTTTCATTATATTGCGATTTAAAACAGGATGCAACAGATAAAAATGGCGAATTCCGGAGAGTGGGAAATGAGATTGTCGGAGGATGCGGCAGGGTGGCACAGCGTGCTGTAAAACGCGGGCACTGCAGCTGCAGCGCAGTCTTGTGTCTGACTACAGCAGAATTAGTTGGCGTGTATATTCGTGAACCGGCAGCTGCCCGGTTTTTGCGCAGCGTGCAGTTTGCGTCAGATGTGCAGCGAGCACATCCTTTTCATAGAGGGCGAGTGCTTCCGGAGAAAGGCTGCGGGCTGCAGCAGCGGGGCGGGAGATGAGCGGAATGCTGCTGTTTTTCTTGAGCACGGACAGCAGGGGAGACGCACTCTTACGAAAACCAAGAATCCGGGCGTAAGGCGTATAGTCGTTATCGCGGGCAGCAAGAAGCATTTCCTGCGGAACAGAGAGCAGAATCCGACACAGACAGCGGCTGATTTTGCTGTAGGTGATTTCGCGGGTTTTGAGTCTTACGCAGAGATCGTCCCAGTCGGTAAAGGAAAGGCGGTTCGCCTCGAGCTTGTCGGCAAGCTCTTTTCCGACCTCAGCATACGTCCCAAAGGAACCCGGAGCGGCAGTGAGCAGTCGATAGTGCAATGGACTGGATAAGTCATTGGAGAATAAAAACGTGTTCTGCGATAAAACTTCCTCCCAGAGCGGCAGCAGGGGCTGCAGTTCGGGATAGCACTGCAGCTGCGACAAAAGAGCCTGCTTCCCTTGTTTGGCGAGCAGACTGCGCAGCGCGGATGCAGAGGGAAAGTCTGCTGCACCGCTGAGCGGATCGTGATAGCCGCTGCCAACGCGCGAGATCGTGAACGGGCGGATGGAGCTGTTTCGCCGCAGCAGCGCCAAGGTATATTCCAATCCCAGAAGGTTGTTGGGGGAAGAAAGCAGGGCAACAATCTGTTCTGCTGTGGAATTGTTGTCGGAGCAAGCTGTTGATGGCATATCTTTTGCCATATCGAGGCATAAAAGCAGCGCCTGCTGGCGCGCGGCAGGGAAAGATAGCCCGGATTTTAATGCTTTTTTCAAAGCATTGGAAAAAGCAGCAGATTCGCACTGCAGCAGAGTTGCCGTTTTTTCAAATAAGGAAATGTCGCCGGATTCGCTGCCAAAGCAAAGACCGTCCACGCAGCCGAGCTTGTCCAGCAGGGAAACTGCCCCGGCGGCAAAATCCCCGGCGCTTCCGGTGGCGAAGCAGACGGGCAGCTCAATCACAACGTCTGCTCCGGCAAGCAGCGCCATCCGGGTACGGGTATACTTGTCCAGAAGCGCCGGAGCGCCCCGCTGGACAAAGCTGCCGCTCATGACTGCGATCAGATAGTCCGCGCCGGTTTGCTTCCGCGCCTGTTCCATATGGTAAATATGTCCCGGGTGAAGCGGGTTGTATTCTACGATGATGCCTGTTGTTTTCAAAGTGATAAATACCTCCATGTGCATAGCTTATGCATGTTCCATTCATCCCCATATTTTTTATTTTTTTCCTATAAGCTTGAAGTTAGCTTTTTATCTGTTCTATTATAAAATTTATATTTTCTTCAATGGGTTTTGTACCGTCAATTCTTATGATAGGACAGTTTAAAGACTGTACCCATTTTTCAACAGTATCCTCGGCTCTGGATTTGACTAAATCAAAAAAGCGTTGTTCCTGTTCATATAAATCTCCGCCTGATAACATTCTGCTTCCAAATTTCTGAAAAGAACGATTCTTAACTCGTTCTATCCGAATATCCTTGGGAACATCAATTAATACGGCGTACTGATAAATAGATTCTCCATAATCACCTTTTACAGATGAAAAAACAAAATTTTCATGTGCTTTAATCTCATTGAAAAAAAGGTTTTTAACCTCTTCACGAGTACGTGGAGCCGCATAGATATAAATAGGGTCTGTCTTGGGAAAATACAAGTCCTCATTATCTATGAAATAAAAGTGCAGCCTCTCAGCAAGAGCCTTTCCCAACGTACTCTTTCCACTGCCATTTAAGCCGCATATAATAATTCCTGTTCCCATAAGTTGCTCCTTCAAATCCCGCCTTCGGCGTCGCTTGTTTTTCTTGTGTGCTCATTATATCGTGTACTTCGTTCATGATCGGCAAATCTGATAACACATTATAACATAAAATAAAAGTGACAAGGTGAACTGTAACAAAGAAGTTTTAACGGAAAGATCTTGTGCTGCTTCATATAGATTTTTCTGTTTTGAGTATGGTATACTGTAAGAGTATGTGAGAAAACTTAGCCTTCTTATATATTTCTAACGAACTAAAAATTTATTTTATATAGAGAGGGATCGGCAGATGGGAAATAAGGAATTATTTAAAACAGTTTTATTCGGCGGATTTCAAAAAGAAGAAGTATGGAACTACATGCAGGAGGTTGAGGCGGAGATAGAAGGGGGACGCCAGGTTGCGGAACGCGCACAGCAGGAATATGCGCAGCAGCTGGAAGAGGAAAACCTGATGCGGCAGAAACTGAGCCAGCAGCTTTCGGATGAACAGGAACGCACGGAGAAGCTGGAAGAAGAAAAGAATGCGATGGAGTCGGAACTTGGCACACTGCAAGCAGAAGCAGAAAGTCTGCGCGCAGAAAAAGCAGAACTGCAGACCGAGCTGAACAAGCTGCAGGAAGAAAAGATCGGGCTGGAAGCGGCAGTTGAAACCTTAAATACAGAAAAAGCCGGACAGCAGGCAGAAGTTGAAGGGCTGCAGAAGGCAAAGGACGAATTACAGGCAAGAACAGAAGTTTTAGAAGCTGAGAAAGAGAAAGCTTTGTCAGAGCTGAAAAGTCTGAGGACTGAGAAAGTCAAACTGGAAACCGAAGCAGAAAAATTGCGTGCAGAGCAGCAGGAATTGAAAGCGGAAGCTGACGATCTGAGTGTCCAGCTGGAAACGCAGCAACTTGCGCTTGCAAAGGAGAAAGAACACACTGCAGCACGGCTGGCAGAATGGAAGAGCCGGGAGGACAGCCTGAAAACAGAATTAAAGCGCAAAAAGGCAGAGGCTCAGACGATTTTCCAGAAACAACAGCAGGAGATTCGGCAGTTAAAACAGCAGTTGGCAGCTTTAAAGTCAGATCATGCAAGAAGTGCAGGACAGAGTAGCCTGGACGGCTTGAAGAATGGTCTGGGACAGATGTTCTTTAAGGTTACAGGAAATGCAGGCAGAAATAGTGCTGGAAAACGCAGCGAAGCGATGCGGCAGTGGGACGCAGACAGCTACAGCGAAGAAAGAACGCAGTGGGGATATGCAGAAAATCCTAGCCGTGCCGAAAAAACGCAGGGACAAGCAGATGACTACAGGGAAAAATCGCAGGAAATCGTAAAAACGGACTATGCGAGTCAAAGAAACGATACGGCAGTCACAGAGCAGGGCGCGCCCGCTGCAGGACAGAACATGACCGTTACGGCTGCAGTCCACCCTGCGTCCGACACAATTTCCGATGTCGCACTCGACACCACATCTGATACAGTTCCGGCGCCCACCGCACCGGATGAAAATAACTTGACCGATACGGTCAATAAGACGACCGACGACGCGATCGCAGAAGCTGCAAAAGCCTGCGAGGACATGCAGGCGGCACAGGAAGCCAAAACGCAGGATTCGGAGAATGCGGATGCGCAGCAAAAGCAGCAGGAAAAAGATACTTATTATAAAGAGCATGTGAATACGGTCAACGAGACGATCGCCCGGGCGCAGGAGCGGATTGCAAAAATGCTTCAGGAGCTTCAGACAGAGGTAGAATAAAAGGGAACCCTTTTGGACAGACTAAAGCAAAAAGTCCGGGAGGAAGATTTCCATGACGATGAAAAAAGTGAGCGGCGATCTGGCGAAGAACAGAGACTATCTGGATCGACAGCTGGGCGTTGGGGAAAGCTTTGACGTATTGTACCGAAATGTGGAGATCGGGAAGAAAAATGCAGCGCTGTATATGATCGACGGATTCTGTAAAGATGAAGTGATGCAGAAGCTGCTGCAGCATTTTATCGGAATCACGAAAGAGCAGATGCCGGAGGACGCGGCAGAGATGAGCAGGCAGCTTGTGCCTTATGGAGAGGTCGATCTGTGCGGCGATCTGGATGAAATCTGCAGGCAGGTGATGTCCGGCGTGACCGCCCTGCTGTTGGAGGGATATGAGCAGGGCATTTTGATCGATGCCAGAACCTATCCGGCGCGAAGTGTCGGTGAGCCGGAAAAGGATAAGGTGCTGCGCGGTTCGAAGGACGGTTTTGTGGAAACCATTGTCTTTAACACGGCGCTGATCCGCCGCAGGATCCGAAGCACACAGCTGAGGATGGAAATGCTGCAGGCAGGAAAAACGTCCCACACCGACATCGTTTTGTGCTATATGGAGGATCGGGTAGATCAGCAGTTCCTTGAAAAGATCCGGAACCGGATTCAGAACCTGCAGGTGGATGCGCTGACGCTGAACCAGGAAAGCCTTGCGGAGTGCCTGTATCAGGGACGTTGGTGGAATCCGTTTCCGAAGTTCCGATTTTCTGAACGTCCGGACACCGCGGCGGCACAGGTGTTGGAGGGAAATATCATCATTCTGGTGGATAACTCGCCGTCGGCGCTGATCACACCGACCTCCCTGTTTGACGTGCTGGAGGAAGCGGACGATTATTATTTTCCGCCGATCACGGGAACGTATCTGAGACTGTCGCGCCTGCTGATCGCCATTGTAACGTATTTTCTGACACCGACGTTTCTTTTGTTGATGGAATATCCACAGTGGATTCCCAAAGGCTTTGAGTTCATCGCAGTGCGGGATACGGTCTATATTCCGCTGATCTGGCAGCTTTTATTGCTGGAGCTTGCAATCGACGGCCTGAAGCTTGCGGCGGTCAACACCCCGAATATGCTCAGTACGCCGCTGTCGGTCATGGCGGCGTTGGTTTTGGGAGAGTTCAGCGTAAAGAGTGGGTGGTTTAATAGTGAGGTCATGTTGTACATGGCATTTGTCGCAGTCGCCAACTACACACAGAACAGCCTGGAGCTTGGCTATGCGCTGAAATTTATGCGGATTATCAATTTGGTGCTGACGGCAATTTTTGGCGTCTGGGGATATGTTGGAGGAATCGTGATTCTGGCGGTTTCTCTGTTGTTTAACCGGACGGTGAGCAGCAGAAGCTATCTGTATCCACTGGTGCCGTTTCATGGAAAACAGCTCGGGCATCAGCTGTTTCGGACAAGGCTGCCGGCGGCAAGAAAATAGACCTGGCGCAAGGATGGAAAATGAAAAGGCAGCACTGGCAGCGCTTGTGAGAAAATGGTGCGAAGAAAAGGATAATGCAGTCAGGATGGAGTCCAGGATGAAAACAGTAATTGCAATCGATTCTTTTAAAGGAAGCATGACTTCGATGGAGGCTGGAAACGCGGCGGCAGCAGGCGTGAAAGCAGTTTTCCCGGACGCTGAGATCGTCGTGCGTCCGCTGGCGGACGGCGGGGAAGGCACGGTGGAAGCACTGACAACCGGAATGGGCGGACGCATGGAAACAGCGCTGGTAAGCGACCCGCTCGGCAGGAAAATTTCAGCGTCCTACGGTATTTTGGAAAAAAATAAAACAGCGGTAATAGAAATGGCGGCAGCTGCAGGGCTGCCGTTACTTTCCAAAGAAGAACGCAATCCGCTACATACAACGACCTACGGCGTTGGGGAGCTGATCCGGGATGCGATTCGGAAAGGCTGCAGGCATTTTATTGTCGGGATCGGCGGCAGTGCGACAAACGACGGCGGAGTTGGGATGCTTTCGGCGCTTGGATTTGAATTTCTGGATAAAAGTGGTCAGCCGGTGCGAAACGGGGCGGCCGGGTTAGCCGATCTTGCGGAAATTCGGAGTGGACATGTACTGCCGGTTTTAAAGGAGTGCACGTTTCGGGTTGCCTGTGACGTGGAAAATTCCCTCTGCGGAGAACTTGGCTGCAGCAGCGTATTCGGACCGCAAAAGGGTGCTGATGAAAAGAGCATCCGGCAGATGGATCAATGGCTCTTTTCCTATGCACAGCTGACGAAAGAGCACTTTCTACAGGCTGATGAAAATTGTCCGGGTGCGGGTGCTGCTGGCGGTCTTGGGTTTGCATTCCAGAGCTACTTAGGTGCGCGGCTCGAGCCGGGAATCCGGATTGTATTGGAAGAGACCGGGCTGGAACGCGAGATGGCGGACGCGGATTTTGTCCTTACCGGAGAGGGCAGGATGGACGAACAGACTGCGATGGGGAAAGCCCCTGTAGGCGTGGCAAAGCTCGCGAAAACGCATGGCTGTACGGTGATCGCTTTTGCCGGAGCACTGCAGGAGGGCTTTACAGTCTGCCATGAGATCGGAATCGACGCAGCGTTTTGCATTCAGAAAAGGGCAGTCAGCCTGGAAGAGGCGATGGATCGGGACGTTGCGATGCAAAATCTGACGGATACCTGCAAAGAGGTGTTCCGGCTGGTAAAAGCTGTCGTGGGTGTTTCACAATGAGACAGCATTCTATGTCCCATAATGAGGTGTTGACAATTATCCCGTTTTAGCGCAGAATATAAGGATGACTGGTTAGGAATGACGAATCCTGTAGAAAGCAGTCAAAGCAAAGAAACAGAGATTTAAGATTGAAAAATAAAATTTTTCAATCGCGAGATTTGTGTCTGCGCGCACTTGACACAAACTCGGCATGCGCAAAAAGCGTGCGCAGAAATGAGAGGAAAACATGACAAAAATAGATATTGTATCCGGCTTCCTTGGAGCCGGTAAGACAACCCTGATCAAGAAGCTGTTAAAGGAAGCGCTGGCAGGAACCCAGACCGTCCTGATCGAAAACGAATTCGGTGAAATCGGTATCGACGGAGGATTTTTAAAGGACGCTGGAATCGAAATCAAAGAAATGAATTCCGGCTGTATCTGCTGCTCCCTGGTAGGCGATTTCGGAACTTCTTTAAAGGAAGTTTTAAACACCTATCATCCCGACCGTATTCTGATCGAGCCCTCCGGCGTCGGCAAGCTTTCTGACGTTATGAAAGCAGTCCAGAATGCGGGACTTGGCACAGAGGTTGAGTTAAACAGCGCGGTTGCTGTCGTAGACGCTTCCAAGTGCAAAATGTATATCAAGAACTTCGGTGAGTTCTTCATCAACCAGATTGAGCACGCCGGAACGATTATTTTAAGCCGTACAGACGTTGCATCCGAAGAAAAGGTAAAACAGGCGGTAGAGCTGATCCGGGAGCACAATGAGAAAGCAACCATTATTACAACACCGCTGGCACAGCTGGAAGGCAAGGAGATTCTTGCTACTATTGAGGGGGCAAAGGATCTGGAAGCAGAGCTGATGGAGCAGGTAAAGGCAATGCATGACGATCATGAGCACCACCATCACCATGAAGAGGAGGAAGACGAACACGAGCATTGCTGCCATCATCACCATGATGAGGAAGAAGACGAACATGAGCATCATCATGAGCACGACGAAAACTGCACCTGCGGCTGTCACGATCATGAGCACCACCATCACCATCATGCCGATGAAATCTTCACCAGCTGGGGCTTTGAAACTCCTGCAACCTACACGACAGAAGAGGTTGAGGGCTTCTTAAAAGAGCTGGACAACGAAGAAAAGTACGGCATCGTTCTGCGTGCAAAGGGTATGATTCCGGCAGCAGACGGCACATGGATTTATTTCGACTATGTTCCCGAAGAGAGCAATGTGCGTGCTGGTAAGCCTGATGTAACCGGTAAGATTTGCGTCATCGGTTCGAAGCTAAAGGAAGCAGAGCTGGAAAATCTGTTCAGAAAATAATAGAATGCTCTGGGAGCATTCTATTATCGTGAATAACAGAATGCGAGTTCTGAAAGCATTCTGTTATCAAGAATAAAAAGAGGAGAACTGTATGAAGCCGGTTTATATTATCAACGGATTTTTAGGGAGCGGGAAGACAGAGTTCATTAACTTTACACTGGATCAGCCGTATTTCCAGAGCTCCGGCAAAACCCTGCTTTTGCTGTGCGAGGAGGGCGAGGAAGAATACGACCCTTACGTTTTAAAGCGCAGCAAGACGATCGTGGAAACCATCGAGGAAGAGGCGGATTTTACTCCGGAAAAGATGGTCGAGCTGGAAAAGAAGTATCATCCGGAGCGCATTATCATAGAATATAACGGTATGTGGAAGTTCCGCGACCTGCGCCTGCCGTGGCACTGGAAGGTGGAGCAGCAGATCACAACGATCGATGCATCCACCTTCCCTATGTATTTTACGAATATGAAATCCATGGTTTCGGACATGATCCGCAAATCCGAAATGATTATCTTCAACCGCTGCGATGGTATCGAAGACCTCAATACCTATAAGAGAAATGTCAAGGCACTCAACCAGACTGCAGAGATTATTTTCGAGGATCAGGATGGGGAAATCGACGAGATTATGGAAGAGGATCTCCCATATGACTTAAAGGCGGATAAAATCGTGCTGGATGACAATACCTACGGCATCTGGTATCTGGACAGTCTGGATCATGTGGATCGCTATGTCGGCAAGACGATCGAGTTTATCGGCATGGTGATGAAGCCGGAGGAATTCCCGAAAGGCTACTTTGTGCCCGGACGTATGGCAATGACCTGCTGTGCGGAGGATATGACCTTCCTCGGCTTTGCGTGTGTTTACGATAAGATCGATCTGTATCAGGAACGCGACTGGGTAAAAGTGACCGCAGTAGTCAAAAAAGAATATTTTGCGGATTATGAAGGCGAAGGTCCTGTGCTGTACGCAGAGTCTGTGACAAAGGCAAAACAGCCTAAAGAGCCGGTTATCAGCTTTACCTGATCGGCAGGAAACGGTTATGGCAGAGAGGGATAAGGAACTGCAGCTTTTGGAGAAGCGGTTTGCAGAGCTTGCAGACCGCGCCTGGCAGCAGAATCTGTTTGTTTTTACCGGCTTTTTATCGCTGGCAGAGCAGGAGGTGCTCTGGAGAAGCGCTGCAAAGGCGGGAGTACATATCGAATTATACGGCGGAATGGATGGTGCAGAGCGGTGTATGGGCAGGTTCGGAGATCCGGAGGAATTCGGATATGAAGAGCCGTTTCCGATCTGTGCGGTAAAAATCGAGCCGCTGGCGGAAAAATTTGCGGAAAATTTCAGCCACAGGGATTTTATGGGCGCGATTCTAAATCTTGGGATCGACCGGAGCACGATCGGGGATATCTGTGTGGAGGGCAAATGCGCGTATGTGTTCTGTACGTCTGCGATGTCTGTATTTTTACAGGAAACTCTCGAACAGGTGCGCCATACAAAGGTGCGTTGCGTGCCGGTAGAAAAGCTGGAGGCGCTGCCGGAGAAAAAACTTTCTTACCGGGAAGAGCATGTGGCGAGCCTGCGCTGCGACGGAATTGTGAGCGCGGTCTGGAGACTGTCGCGTAGCCAGGGGCAGACGCTTTTTTCACAGAAAAAGGTCTTTGTCAACGGGAGGTTGACGGAAAACGGCAGCCAGATGTTAAAGGACGGGGACACGGTATCGGTCAGAGGTTTCGGAAAATTTATTTTCCGGGGTGAAAAAAACACAACCAAAAAGGGACGGCTTGTGATCGGAGCCGATCTTTTTGTATAGGAGGACGTATGCTGGGATATACCTGGATTCAATGGCTGTTTTTCTTTTTCTTTTACAGCTTTTTTGGTTGGTGCTTTGAATCGACCTATGTTTCACTGCATGAAAAACGGTTTGTAAATCGCGGTTTTATTCGCGGACCTTTTCTGCCGCTGTATGGAACGGGCGCATTGATGATGCTGATCGTGTCGATGCCGTTTCAGGACAATCTGATTTTAACGTATGTGGCGGGCTGCGTGGGCGCGACAGTGCTGGAATATATCACGGGCGTGCTGATGGAAACGCTGTTCAAAGTCCGTTACTGGGATTATTCCCATAAAAAATTCAACTTCCAGGGTCAAATCTGCCTGGAATCTTCGCTGGCATGGGGATTTCTGACGATCCTGATGACGCGGATGATCCACAAGCCGATCGAAGCGTTTGCACTCTGGCTTCCGTCTTCGGTGCTGACGGGTGTGACGATGGTTGTGACTGTGATTTTTGCAGCGGACTTCGCTCTTTCCTTCAAGGCGGCCCTGGATTTGCGCGATGTACTGGTTCGGATGGAGCAGGCCAAGGACGAACTGGAAAAGATGCAGAGGCGTCTGGATGTGATTCTGGCGGTTTCCGAAGAAAACTGGGAAAACCGCAAAAAAGAGTGGAACCAGAGTGTCGAGAGCACCAGGGCTGGCTTTGTACAGCGCCGGGATGAGCTGGTAAGCGGTATCGAAAAGCGTTTCGAGCGTGCAAAGGAGCTGTTGCCCAGCGGAAGATTGAATGTCAACCGGGAAGAGCTGTTCGACCTGCGTTCAAAATTTGGTGTGAACCTACAGCGTCCGGAGCTGGCCTCTTTCCTGAAGGATTTCACAAAACGCGATATGCTGCGCGGCAACCCGAGCATGGTTTCGAAGAAGTTCTCCGAAGCATTGGAAGAACTGAAGAAATCCGCTGTGGAATATAAGAAAAGAGAAAAAAAATAAAATGCACGCTCTGCGAGCATTCTATTGTCAGGAATAATAACAGGGTGCGCAGAAATGGGAGGAAGCATGACAGTTTTTTGGGGATTGATGATTCCGCTTGCCGGGACGACGCTCGGCTCGGCATGTGTATTTTTTCTGAAAGACAAACTCAACGAGCTGCTGCAGAAAGGGCTGTTGGGCTTTGCATCCGGCGTCATGGTAGCGGCGTCTGTCTGGTCGCTTTTGATTCCGTCGATGGATATGGCGGCGGGGATGGGACGGCTTGCATTTGTACCGGCGGCAGCTGGCATGCTTTTGGGCATGGCGTTTTTACTGGGGATGGACCGCGTTATTCCGCATCTGCACCTTGGTACACAGGAAGCGGAGGGACCAAAAACCTCCCTGAAAAAGACAACGATGCTTGTCCTTGCGGTGACACTGCATAACATTCCGGAGGGCATGGCGGTCGGCGTCGTGTTCGCGGGCATGCTTTCGGGCAGCACCGGGATTACCGCCGCCGGAGCGTTTTCACTGGCGATCGGAATTGCGATCCAAAACTTCCCGGAGGGTGCAATCATTTCGATGCCGTTAAAGAGCGAAGGACAGATGAGTCGCAAAAAGGCGTTTCTGTACGGAACGCTTTCGGGAGCGGTAGAGCCGGTCGGTGCGGCGCTGACCATCGCACTCGCCAGCGTGATCGATCCGTTTTTGCCGTATCTGTTGTCATTTGCGGCAGGCGCGATGCTCTATGTTGTCGTAGAAGAGCTGATTCCGGAAGCCTCGGAGGGCGAGCATTCGAATCTGGGAACGGTTGGATTTGCGGTCGGATTTGTACTGATGATGGTGCTGGATGTGGCGCTGGGATAAAAGGATGCCCCCGGCAGTAGAGGATTTTGGTTCTCTGTTGCCGGGGGCAATTGTTCATGACAATAGAATGCCCGCAGAGCGAGCATTCTATTGTTTATTTTATAGGAAAATGCGTCCTATGAAATAAAAACGCGCTGCGCGTGGATCGCACTGCAGCGGAATGGAAGAATGTCGCTTGCGCGACCCGCCGCAGGCGGAGAATCCTGCTTCGCAGGATTCTTTTTTACACAACTTCCAGGTGCCAGGTATAATAGAGCTTCGGATAATCGGAAAGATAATGCTCGAGCTCGAAATCATACCGAACGGTGCCGCTTGCTGTAAACGGGAGCGGTGCGAAGCTGCCGTCTTTTAAGGAAACGGACAGGTCGCTGATGACAAATCCCTGTTTTTTCATTTCTTCTTTAAAATAATTGAAATAAAAGGCGCCGTCTTTGGAAAGCGTATAGCGTACCTCGTAGCGGTAGCCGGAAAAGAGGCGTTTGCTCTGTGTCAGAATTTCCTTTTCCTGCATCCGGTCGCGAGACAGAAACGGATAAAAGTTTGCAAGCAGGGCCGTTCCCTGACGGTAGTCGCCCTCGTGCCAGAGGCGGGTTCCATCGAAAAGATGCTTGCCGCCGACGGTCTGGTATTTCCCGCTGCGGGCATCCTGACGGATGGTTTCCTGCAAGGTCTTTAACTCTTCCTGAACGAATTCTGGCATGCGTTCCGGCAAAACGGGAGCTGTGGGGGCAGGTTCAGAAGCAGCCTGTGGAGCCTGGGCGGCAGACATCTGCTCTGCCAAATTTGACTTCTGGTTCTGCTCTGTCTGGATTTCTGTTTTAATTTCATCAAAAAAGGACATGATGGGATTCTCCTTTGTATACTACCCCCTATTTTAAGCATTAAAGATTTTGTTTGTCAAATTTTTCTTCACAGTATTTGCAGCGATAAACTTCCTTGTTCGGGTCAGCGAGGACGAAGATCTGCGGCAGCTCCTGCTCGATCGAGGTAATACAGCGGGGATTTTTGCAGCGAATGACGTTTTTGATCTGTTTGGGAAGCTTTAATTCTTTCTTTTCGACGATATCCCCGCTTTTGATGACATTGACGGTGATGTTATGGTCGATAAAGCCGAGAACGTCGAGGTCGAGCATGTTGACATCGCATTCTACCTTCAGAATGTCCTTTTTGCCCATCTTGTCGCTGCGCGCATTTTTGATGATCGCAACGGTGCAGTCGAGCTTATCGAGCTGCAGATGGTGATAGATGGACATTGCCATGCCTGCCTGAATATGGTCGAGTACAAAGCCTTCTTCAATTTTACCTACGTTTAACATAAGAAATCTCCTTTTTCTCAGTCCACATGAATATTTAAGAGGGTCAGAATCAGCGCCATCCGAACATAGACCGCGTACTGCACTTGTTTGAAATAAACGGCTCTCGGGTCGTCATCCACATCGACAGAGATTTCGTTAACTCTGGGGAGGGGGTGCAGCACCAGCATGTCGGGCGGTGCGAGCTTCATTTTTTTAGCAGTCAGGATATAGAAATCCTTCAGGCGGACATAATCCTCTTCGTTGAAGAAACGCTCTTTCTGAACGCGGGTCATGTAAAGAACGTCCAGCTCGGGCAGCTTGTCTTCCAGACGGATGACTTCTTCATAAGGAATATTTTTTTCACGCAGCATCTCTGTGATATAATCCGGAACCCGCAGCTCGGTCGGGGAAATGAAGATGAACCGGAGGTTGTCGTAGCGGGAGAGCGCGTTGACTAAGGAGTGCACGGTACGACCGAATTTTAAGTCGCCGCACAGACCGATGGTCAGGTTGTTTAAATGCCCCTTTAAGGAACGGATGGTCAGCAGATCGGCATAGGTCTGGGTCGGATGCTGATGACCGCCGTCACCGGCATTGATGACGGGAATGCGGGATTTCTCAGCGGCAACGATCGGAGCACCCTCTTTGGGATGGCGCATTGCGCAGATATCGGCGTAGCAGGAAATGACGCGGATCGTGTCGGAAACACTTTCGCCTTTGGAAGCGGAGGAATTGGATGCATCCGCAAATCCGAGCACTTTGCCGCCTAGGTTCATCATAGCGGCTTCAAAGCTTAAACGGGTTCTGGTGCTCGGCTCGTAGAAACAGGTCGCCAGCTTTTTGCCCTCGCAGGTATGGGCATATTTGTCAGGGTGTTTCTCGATGTCGTTGGCAAGATCAAAGAGCTGATCCAGCTCTTCCACAGAAAAATCCAGTGGGTTCATCAGGTGTCTCATGAATGATAATCCTCCTTGAACAGTTGAGTTTCAGACATAATAAAATCGAAGAGAATCAAACTCCCTTCGATTTGAAACAAAATGCCTGTATTTCTTTTTAAAAAAATGAAATCCATGTCCTCTGCCGGAAATAATCTGACAAAGAAAAGAAAAAAACGAACTTCCGAATAAACAGAACTGCTGAAAATAAAACATGACAGACTGCATGGTCATCGCGCTTCCTCCTTTGGATCTCATTTTGCTTGGACAAGTATAGCATAGGGATATTTTGAATGCAAGGAAGAATTGAAAAAAATATCGCGATGGCGTATAATGATACTACAGTTCACTCGAACGTTCCTGTGGGCAGATCTCATGCTTGCATGAAAATCTGTTTGCAGAATGCCACGAGTGAACTGTTCGCAAAGCTGTGGAATGCTCGAATGGCGCGATGAACTGTATCGAATCCACCAGATGCAAAAGGAGGAAATAGCATGGAATTTCGGGAAAAGAAAAGATGGGGATTTTTTGGACTTCCCTTTACCTTTACAACCTACATGGTTACAGAAGAGCTGATCACTGTGGAAGAGGGATTTATTAACAAGCGGGAGAACGACTGCTACATATATAAAGTACAGGACGTAGAACTGATCCGGACGCTGGGGGAGCGGATGTTCGGACTTGGTACTGTAAAGTGCTACACCGGCGATACGACAAATCCGGAGCTGTATCTGACCCATATCAAAAATGCAAAAAATATCAAAAACTTTATTCTGGAAGCGTCTGAGAAAGCGCGGTTGAAGCGCAGGACGATGAATATGCTCGACATCGGTGCTGATGCAGATATTCCGGAAGAAAACTAATTTTAAAAAAAAGTATTGACAAAGAAATCAGACTGTTTTAATATGCTTTTAACAAGTTGAACTTATATCAATTTAAACCGATGAAGTGGAGATAACGGTACAGGCGCACTTCCAGAGAGTCCGGGCAGGTGGGAGCCGGGCAGAAAGCGGAGTATCAAATGGACCACAGAGGGCACAGTCAAAGGAATTTTGTTCCGAGTATTCTGTGACGGAGGGCATCCGTTATTTGCCGGGGGTATGTTAGTATCCTTTGGAATGTTTGAATTCTTTAAAAGATATCTGTACCCTGATAAAGAGTGCGTACGATCGCAAAGCAAGGTGGTACCGCGGGAAGACAGGCACAAAGTGCCTGCAGCTTAAAAGATGATGAGCCCCCGTCCTTGACAGACAAATCTGTCATGGGCGGGGGTATTTTTTTATCGTATAGGAAACTTTGTTTCCATACGATAAAAAACGCTCCGCGAGGATGCGCACTCGGCGCAAGAATATCCCAAGACACATTCTTTTTTACAGGAGGAACAGTCGCATGGAACAGACATCACTGGAAGAACTGAAAAGAACGGCAGCGTCCGGAGCTTACCGGAGGATTCCGATCTGGCGTGAGATTTTTTCAGATATCGCAACACCCGTACAGGTACTGAAAAAACTGCTGGCGGTAAGCGACCACTGCTTTTTGTTAGAAAGTGCGGAGGATAACAAGCAGTGGGGACGGTACAGCTTTCTTGGGTTCGATCCTGCGATGGAGCTGACCTGCATGAACCATCAGGTGACAATTACAACAGACCATGTCGAGCAGTTTGAAACAGAGAATCCGGCGCAGGTGATTGCAAGGGTGATCGAAGAAAACCGCGCGCCGCAGATCAAAAAGCTCCCGCCTCTGACCGGCGGTCTGGTTGGATATTTTGCATACGACTATATCAAATATGCGGAGCCGACGCTTCGGCTGGACGCAGAGGATCAGGAAAAGTTCCGGGACGTCGATCTGATGCTGTTTGATAAGATGATCGCATTTGATCACTACAGACAAAAGATCATCCTAATCTGTAACAGTCGGATATCGGAAGCAGACGTGCAGGCAGAAGGTGGACAGACAGCCGGCGCGGCAGCGGCAACGGACCTCCGGGCAAGGGGGAAAAGCGCGAGGGCAGCAGCGACGGACGCCCCGGTATCTGCAGCAGAGCCCGACACCCTGGAAGCGGTTTACCGCACAGCCCTTCAGACCCTTGATCAGATGCAGGACATCATCGAAAAGGGCACAGAAAAAAACGTGTCCGCAGGGAGGCTGACAACAGAGCTCACGCCGCTGTTCGATCAGGAAAGCTATTGTGAAAAGGTGGAACAGGTCAAGCATTACATCCATGAGGGAGACATTTTCCAGCTGGTGCTTTCGAACCGTCTGGAAGCCGGATTTGACGGAAGCCTGCTGGATACCTACCGGATTCTGCGGACAAAAAATCCGTCACCGTACATGTTTTATTTTTCCAGCGACGATCTGGAAATCGCCGGCGCTTCGCCGGAGACACTGGTAAAGGTGGACAATCAGACCGCATACACCTTCCCTCTTGCCGGGACAAGACCCAGGGGAAAGGACGAAAAGGAGGATCAGGAGCTGGAAGCCGATCTGCTTTCCGATGAAAAGGAGCTGGCAGAGCACAACATGCTGGTGGATCTCGGACGAAATGATCTTGGGCGATTCTGCCGGTTCGGAACGGTAGAAGTGGAAAAATATCTTTCGGTCGAAAAATTTTCCCACGTCATGCACCTGGGATCGACCGTGCGGGGCGAGCTTCGCAGCGATAAAACGGTGCTGGACGCCCTGCAGTCAGTGCTTCCGGCGGGAACCCTTTCGGGTGCACCAAAGCTTCGCGCCTGTCAGATCATCAACGACCTGGAAAACAACAAGCGCGGCATTTACGGCGGTGCTATTGGCTATCTGGATTTTGCGGGAAATATGGATATGTGTATCGCGATCCGGCTGGCATTTTGCAAAAACGGAAAAGTATTCGTCCGGTCGGGAGCCGGAATTGTAGCGGACAGTGTAGCACCGAAGGAATATCAGGAATGCATCAATAAGGCGAAAGCAGTGGTGCTGGCGCTGCAGGAAGCGCAGAAACTTGGAAAGAAAGGGGAACGGGCATGATTTTACTGATCGATAATTATGACAGCTTTTCCTATAACTTATATCAGCTGATCGGGGCGATCAATCCGGAGATTAAGGTGATCCGAAATGACGGGCTGACGGCAGAAGAGATTGAGGCATTAAAGCCCGAAGCGATTATCCTGTCGCCGGGGCCGGGGCGTCCGCAGGATGCGGGCTGCTGCATTGAGGTGGTGCAAAAGCTCGGCGGGAAAATCCCGATCCTCGGCGTGTGTTTGGGGCATCAGGTGATCTGCGAGGCATACGGCGGAGTTGTTTCCTATGCAAAACAGCTGATGCACGGCAAACAGTCCGTGACAAAGCTCGATACGAAAACGCCGCTGTTTGTTGGTCTGCCGGAGGAAACGGCGGTGGCACGGTACCATTCGCTGGCGGCGCAGGAGGAAACCTTTCCGGAATGCCTGCAGGTGACTGCCAGGACATCGGACGGTGAGATCATGGCACTGCAGCATAAAACAAAGGCGGTGTACGGCGTACAGTTTCACCCGGAATCAATTTTAACTCCACTTGGGAAAAAGATGCTTGAAAATTTTTTACAGCTTGCGAATGCAGAGAAAAAGGAGAAGACAATGATTAAAGAAGCGATTGTAAAACTGGCAGCAAAGCAGAACCTGGATTATGAGACCGCAGAAGCTTCGATGGATGAAATCATGGGCGGAAAGGCAAGTCCGGTACAGATGAGTGCATTTTTAACCGCGATGGCGATGAAGGGCGAGACAATCGAGGAAATTACCGCGTGTGCGGCGGGGATGAGAAAGCATTGTGTACGCCTGTTACATGATCAGGATGTGCTGGAAATCGTTGGAACCGGCGGTGACCATTCCAATTCCTTTAATATTTCTACAACGTCTTCTCTGGTGATCTCGGCAGCAGGCGTTCCGGTGGCAAAACACGGCAACCGTGCAGCATCCAGCAAGAGCGGTGCGGCGGACGTTTTAGAAGCACTTGGTGTAAAGATCACCATCGATCCGGCAAAGAGCGCAGAAGTGCTCAAAAAAATCGGTCTGTGCTTCCTGTTTGCACAGAATTACCACCTGTCGATGAAATATGTCGCACCGGTCAGAAAAGAGCTGGGTATCCGTACGATTTTCAATATTCTTGGACCGCTGACCAATCCGGCAGGTGCAAACATGGAGCTGATGGGTGTTTATGACGAGGCACTGGTGGAGCCGTTAGCACGGGTACTGGCAAACCTTGGCGTGAAAAAGGCAATGGTCGTATATGGACAGGACGGTCTGGATGAGATTTCCATGAGTGCACCGACGACAGTCTGCGAAGTAAAGGATGGGGAATTTTTATCCTATGTGATCACTCCGGAGCAGTTCGGTTTTACCCGCTGCAGCAAAGACGAGCTGATCGGCGGAAGCCCCCAGGACAACGCGCAGATTGCACTGGCGATTTTAAAAGGGGAAAAAGGACCCAGACGGGATGCGGTCGTTCTGAACTCCGCAGCGGCAATCCATATCGCAAAGGGCATTTCAATCGAAGATGCGATCAGAGAAGCGCAGGAAGTCATCGAAAGCGGTAAGGCGCTTGCACAGCTGGAACAGTTTGCAGCGCTGACGAATCAGGAGTAAGAAGATTGAAAAAATTTTTCAATCGCGAGATTTGTGTCTGCGCGCACTTGGCACAAACTCGACATGCGCAAAAAGCGTGCGCAGAAATGAGTGGAAAGCATGAAAGAAAAGACGATTCTGGATACTCTCGCGGACGCTGCGAGGGCGCGTGTGGAGGAAAATAAAAAGAAAAAGCCGATGGAGGTTCTGAAAAAAGAAGCAAAGAGCCTGGCTGCAGATACCGGGTTCCCCTTTGAAAAAGCGCTGGCGGCGCCGGGGATTTCGGTTATCTGCGAGGTCAAAAAGGCATCTCCATCCAAAGGACTGATTGCAGTAGACTTTCCGTATCTGGAAATCGCGCGGCAGTATGAGCGCGCGGGCGCATCTGCGATTTCCGTGCTGACGGAGCCGGAATACTTCCTCGGAAGCGATGACTACCTTCGGGAGATTGCACGTGAGGTGAGCATTCCGGTGCTGCGCAAGGATTTTACGGTGGATGAATATCAGATTTATGAAGCAAAGCTTTTAGGTGCTTCTGCGGTGCTTCTGATTTGTGCGATTTTGTCCGAGAAAGAGCTTGGTCAGTTTTTAAAAAAGGCGCATAGCCTTGGCTTATCGGCGTTAGTTGAGGCACACGACGAAGAAGAGGTTGCGCGGGCGCTGCGTGCCGGAGCGCGGATCATCGGCGTCAACAATCGGAACCTGAAGAATTTTACTGTGGATGTCAAAAACAGTGTGCGTCTGCGGGCGCTGATTCCGCCCGAGGTACTCTACGTCTCCGAAAGCGGCATCCGGGGTGCAGAGGACGTTGCCGTTTTATATAAAAATGGAACAGACGCGGTGCTGATTGGCGAAACGCTGATGAGAAGCAGCGATAAAGCGGCGATGCTGCAGGAGTTGAAGAGGGACTGCCATGAGTGAGCAAAAGCAGCGCAGCAAAGATATAATTCGGACTGCGAACATCGCAAAATCTGCACGCCCACGCCTCAAGATCTGTGGGCTGTCCCGCCCTTGCGATATCGAATGGGTCAACGACGCCGGAGTTGATTTTGCAGGTTTCGTCTTTGCAAGGAGCAGGCGGCAGGTTTCACCCGAGCAGGCAAAACAGCTGCACAGCATGTTAAAAAAAGAAATCCCGGCAGTCGGTGTTTTTGTCAACGAAACAATAGAAACCATCGTTGGTCTGGTAGAGGATGGCGTCATTGACTGGGTGCAGCTGCATGGGCAGGAAGACGAGGCATATATAAATGAACTGAAAAGCAAAGTCAGCTGTCCGGTGATCCAGGCGTTTTCCGTCCGGACGAAGGAAGATGTGCTGCGTGCCAGGGAAAGCTACGCAGATTACATTTTGCTGGATCAGGGCAGCGGCGGAACCGGAAGAGTCTTTGACTGGACTTTAATAGAATCTATCGGCCGCCCATTTTTCCTGGCGGGCGGGCTGAATGCAGAGAATATAAAAGAGGCTGTGCGAACGGGAGCCTGGGCGTTCGACGTCAGCAGCGGCGCAGAAACCGACGGCTTTAAGGATCGGAAGAAAATTTTCGCGTGCGTAGCGGCAGCACGGCAGAAGGAGGAATACAACTGATGGAAAAAGGCAGATTTGGAATACACGGAGGACAGTACATCCCGGAGACGCTGATGAATGAGATCATTCATCTGGAGGAGCAGTACGAATTTTATAAAAATGACCCGGAGTTTTGTGCGGAGCTTGATGATCTGTTAAAAAATTATGCAGGAAGACCGTCGCTGTTATATTATGCGGAGAAAATGACAAAGGATCTGGGCGGTGCGAAGATCTATTTAAAGCGGGAGGACTTAAACCACACCGGCTCTCACAAGATCAACAACGTACTCGGCCAGGTGCTGATGGCAAAAAAGATGGGTAAAACCCGCGTCATCGCAGAAACTGGCGCCGGACAGCATGGGGTTGCCTGTGCAACAGCTGCGGCACTGCTCGGACTGGAATGTGAGATTTTTATGGGAAAAGAGGACACAGACCGGCAGGCGCTGAATGTTTACAGAATGAAACTTTTAGGCGCAAAGGTGCATCCGGTAACAAGCGGAACCCAGACCTTAAAGGATGCAGTAAACGAGACGATGCGTGAGTGGACAAACCGCGTATCGGACACCCACTATGTACTGGGCTCTGTCATGGGACCGCATCCGTTTCCGACGATCGTGCGGGATTTCCAGTCTGTCATCGGACGGGAGGCAAAGGCACAGATTCTGGAAAAGGAAGGAAAGCTTCCGGCAGCTGTTTTGGCGTGTGTCGGCGGCGGCAGCAATGCAATGGGTATGTTCTATGAGTTTATTCCGGAAAAGAAAGTTGCATTGATCGGCTGCGAGGCTGCAGGAAAAGGAATCGATACGGATAAGCATGCAGCAACAATGGCAAAGGGAACGCCAGGTGTGTTCCACGGTATGAAATCCTATTTCTGTCAGGATCAGTACGGACAGATTACACCGGTGTACTCGATTTCTGCAGGACTGGATTATCCCGGCATTGGACCGGAGCACGCATGGCTGCACGATACCGGACGTGCAAGCTATGTACCGGTAACGGATGAGGAAGCGGTAGAAGCGTTTGAGTATCTGGCGCGTACGGAGGGCATCATCTGCGCGATAGAGAGCGCCCATGCGGTTGCGCATGCGAGAAAGCTTGCACCGACCTTGTCTTCGGATCAGTCGATCATTATTTGTCTATCCGGGCGCGGCGACAAGGACGTTGCAGCGATTGCAAGATACCGCGGCGAAGATATTTCAGAGTAAACCCGAAAAACAGAGGATAAAAGAAAACTTTGGCAGGCGCAAAAAACCTGCAGGAAAGGCTGTCCGAAAGACAGAAGGAAAAAGATGAGCAGAATCCAAAAGGCATTTGAAAATAAAAAGGCATTTATTGCATTTTTGACAGCGGGAGATCCGTCCCTGGATAAGACAGAGGAATACATTCTGGAAATGGAGCGGGCAGGCGCAGATCTGATCGAGATCGGCATTCCGTTTTCCGATCCGATCGCGGAGGGACCGGTCATTCAGGAAGCGGATATCCGGGCGCTTTCCGGCGGTGTGACGACCGACGATATTTTTGACATGGTAAAGAAACTGCGGGAGAAAACAGAAATTCCGCTGGTATTTATGACATATTTGAATCCGGTGTTCCATTACGGCTACGAGGCGTTTTTTGAACGCTGCCAGGATGTAGGGATCGACGGCATCATCATCCCCGATCTGCCCTTTGAGGAAAAAGAAGAGGTTGATGTTGTTGCAAGCCGCTATGGCATAGACCTGATCTCGATGATTGCCCCGACCTCCAAAGAGAGAATCCGTAAGATTGCCAAAGGAGCGAAAGGATTTTTGTATGTGGTATCGTCGATGGGCGTAACCGGAGAGAGAACCAATATCACCACCGATATCGGTGGGATGTTAAAAGAAATCCGCAGTGTCAGCAGCGTTCCGGCAGCGGTTGGCTTCGGTATCCACACACCGGATCAGGCGGCAGAAATTTCCAAAACGGCGGATGGTGTTATTGTCGGAAGTGCAGTTGTAAAGCTGATCGCAAAATACGGCTCTCATGCGGGCGGACATTTATACACCTATGTGCGGATGATGAAGGAGACGGTCAGCCACAGCGAATAAGCGGAAGCATCCACGCTGCGGTTTCTAAACGGGCACGGCAGGAGAAGGCGCGTGAAAAAAATCTTTTCTATCGGAAAGAATAGTGCTATAATATTTTCGAATTCTATAGAAAACTGCAAAACAGACGCCGGCAAAAGAAGAACCCGGCGGATGGGAGCCAGAAGTAAGGAGTGTGGACAAGATGGAAAAAAAGAATCTGGACTGGGCAAATCTCGGATTCGGCTATATGACAACAGATTACCGTTATGTGGCAAACTACAAAAATGGTGCCTGGGATAAGGGTGGACTGACAGACGATCCGACAGTTACCCTGAACGAATGTGCAGGTATTTTTCATTATTGCCAGGAGATCTTTGAAGGTCTCAAAGCATATACAACAGAGGATGGACATATCGTAACGTTCCGCCCGGACTTAAATGCAGTCCGTATGATGGACAGCGCAAAGCGTCTGGAGATGCCTCCGTTCCCGGCAGAGCGTTTCCTGGAAGCAGTAGAAGAAGTGGTTAAGGCAAATGCTGCATGGGTTCCTCCTTACGGCAGCGGCGCAAGCTTATATGTTCGTCCTTATATGTTTGCAAGCTCTCCGGTTATCGGCGTTAAGCCCGCGGATGAATATCAGTTCCGCATTCTGGTAACTCCGGTTGGACCGTACTTTAAGGGCGGCGTTCATCCGCTTACCATCTGTGTCAGTGATTTTGACCGCGCAGCACCGCATGGAACCGGACATATCAAGGCTGGTCTGAACTATGCGATGAGCCTGCATGCCTATGTAACCGCACATCAGAACGGCTACGATGAAAACATGTTCCTTGATCCCGCAACCCGCACCTATGTAGAGGAGACCGGCGGCGCAAACTTTATCTTCATTGATAAAGAAGGAACTCTTGTCATTCCCAAGTCTGACAGCATCCTTCCTTCTGTAACACGCCGTTCCATCGCAGTCGTTGCAAAGGATATCCTGGGCATGAAGGTGGAAGGGGTGGCTTTGGGAACCGTGGTGGCCGAATGGTCGGGATTGGCTATGGCTTTGTTATTGTGGAGAAAGCGTTACGGGTGGTTGCGTTCCCGGATCGTTTTGCGCAATAGTTTACAATCGGTGGCTATGCGCCGTTTTTTTGCCGTTAACCGGGATATTTTTTTAAGGACTGTTTGCTTAATCGCCGTCACTACTTTTTTCACTTCTACCGGTGCACGTCAGGGCGATACTATTCTCGCAGTGAATACTTTGCTGATGCAGCTTTTTACCCTTTTTTCCTATATTATGGATGGTTTTGCCTATGCTGCTGAAGCGCTGGCCGGGCGGTATATCGGGGCTTGTGATCTGAAACAGCTCCGGCATGCGGTGCGCAATTTATTCGGTTGGGGAGTCGGGATGTCACTTTTATTTACCTTGTTGTATGGCGTAGGAGGGAAAAATTTTTTAAGTTTATTGACCAATGATCAACAGGTGATCCGGGTGGCAGGAGATTATTATTATTGGGTATTGGCCATTCCTTTAGCAGGTTTCAGTGCTTTTTTATGGGACGGTATCCTGATCGGAGCTACGGCTACCCGCCAGATGCTGTGGGCTATGGCAGTCGCAGCAGAGGCTTTTTTCCTGATTTATTACTGTTTTGCGGGAGGAACCGATAATCATATCCTGTGGTTGGCATTTCTGGTATATCTTTCATTGCGTGGTATCCTGCAAACACTTTGGGGACAGCGGATATTTTCACCACGATACCTGAAACAGGGCTGAAAATTTATCGGTACGATAAATTTTAGTTTGTGAAGTTTATAAACTAAATCGGATTATGAAACGTTTGGAAATTCTTTTGGATGACATTACACATTTAAAGGTAGATGCGATTGTGAATGCTGCGAATTCTTCGTTGTTGGGCGGAGGAGGTGTCGATGGGGCTATTCATCGGGCGGCCGGACCTGAATTGCTGGAGGAATGCCGGAAATTGAACGGTTGCCCGACAGGAGAAGCGAAGATTACGAAAGGGTATCGTTTGCCGGCGGCTCATGTGATACATACGGTAGGACCGGTTTATCGGGACGGCGGGCATCATGAACCGGAATTGTTAGCCTCCTGTTATCGTAACAGTTTGCGGCTGGCAGTAGAGAACGGGTTGAAAACCATCGCTTTCCCCTGTATCAGTACCGGAGTATATCGTTATCCCAAACTTGAGGCTGCCCGGATCGCGTTCCGGGAGATCACTCGTTTTTTGGCTGTTTATCCCGGTTTTGAACAGGTGATTATCGTCTGTTTCGGGCCGGAGGACTTCAATATATATAACCGGCTTTTGGCAGAAGGGCCGGAAGCTTAAGAAAGATCGGCTCGCATGCGCTTTATACCTCCGATAACAATACCGTAATTTATCAGGAGGATCAGGATCAGACTCCCCAAGAAATATTGCCATCCCCAGGTATCCAGGATCACACCCGTACCCCAACCCAGCAAACTGGATCCCAGGTAGTAGGTGAGCAGATAAATAGAGATAGTGACCGAACGCTTGGAGAGATTGTAATCGCTGACAATACGGTTGCATAAAACATGTACGACGAAAAAATTGAAAGTAAATACAGCCAGTCCTAAAGTCACGACCCGGAAGTCGGTGATGTATAATAGTAAAATGCCGGCAGCTGAAACTAAAAACATGGCTTTTAATACCTTAAAATGAGTGAAGTACCGGGTGAGTCCGGCTGTCGCAATCGACCCGAAAATACCGAATATATACATTAAATAAATATAGTGGATATAATGTTCCGGGAAATTGAAAGGTGCTTTGGTCAGATAGAATCCCAGGTAATTGTATAAACTGACGAAAACCCCCAGGATCAATCCTCCGGTCAGGTAGAAAGGGATCAATGCTTTTGAGGTGATCAGTTGGAGATTTGCTATGATGAGGGTATGGAAGCTTTCCTTGCGGGGCATAAAGTTGGTGGAGCGGGGGCTGAACAGTAAGAACAGTATGGCGAATAAGGCGCAGATCAAACCGATGCTGACCGATGCGATCCGCCAGGTGTAAAGGGCTCCGATCCAGGATGAAATGACTCGTCCGGCCATACCTCCCAATGCGTTTCCGGCGATATACAGGCCCATGATTTTCCCTTTGTTGCGGGACGATACCTCTTCCGCAATGTAAGCCATGGATACGGATGTGGCTCCGGATAATAGAAAACCTTTGGCAGCACTGAGCAAAATCAGCGGAAGAAAGGTCGGGGAGAAAGAGGCCGCAACGGAAAAGATCGACGAACTGAGTAAACCGGTACCGATCATTTTTTTCCGGGGAATGCGGTCGGCCACGAACATGGTGGTAAAAAGACCGAAGACCATTCCCAAAGTCGAAAAAGAAATAGCGAAACTGCTTTCGCTGGCCGAGAGAATAAAATCTTTGGCTAAATCCGGTAACAAAGGCTGGAAATAGTAGAGCTGGGCAAAACAGGAGAACCCCGATAAGAATACACATATTGAAATAATCAGGTCCTTCCGGTTCTCCTTTTTTTCTATGTCTGCAAAAGAAGTATTCATTGAAAACCGTGGAATGATATCTACCTTTAAAATCCGGTAAAATTACCATTGCAAAAATAGGAAAAATTATTAAAATTTTTCCCTGTATATCCGGGGATATCGGATGAAAAAATCGGTGGGATAACAATACCGGGGGAGGCGGGGTTGGGCGGACAGGGAATGACTAGAGAAAAGAGTACAAGGCATGCTATCGTTTACAGACAGTTTGTCTTGTACTCATACCGGAGGAAAGAGATTGCCGGCCTATCCTGCCGGATCAGATCTTTACGACCCAAACAGCCAGTTTACTACCGGATACTGTAAACTTACCGTTTCCCTCTTCATCTATGGTTACTTCTTCCTGGCGGTTACCGGTAATTTCGTGCCATATTTCTCCTTGGTGTTCTGTGCCTACCTGCATAATTTTATCTCCGTCTTCACCGTTCGAGATCAGAAGGGCCAGGCCGGAATGCGGATGGGCTTCATCCCCTTTACGGGTGAAGCCGATTGTATTGGGGTGATCGAAATAGTCTAGCTGTTCGCCGTGGGCATATTTTTTACGGGCGTCCAATAAAATATCCAGGATCGGACGGTGAGGAGATTGCTTTCTTTTAATGCTATAATAATCGCCGTAGAAAATACAGGGATACCCGTCTTTTCTCAATAAGATCAAGCCATAGGCCAGAGGTTTGAACCAGTCTTTGACTTGAGATTCCAGGGAACTGTTTTTCTGGGAATCGTGATTGTCTACAAAAGTGACCGCTAAGTCGGGATGGTCGTTGACCAGGGTGTCGTTGAAAAGTTCTTGTAAATCGTAGTCCCTGCCTTTTTGTGAAGCCTGGAAAAAATGATAATGTAAAGGGACATCGAATAAGTCTATCTTATATTTAACCTCGGAAAGGTATTTGTCCAACGAGTCTTTATCGTTTTTCCAATATTCCCCTACGGCATAAAATTGTTGTCCTTGTTTAGCTCTGACGGCTTCGAGGAAATGTGCGATAAATTGATCGTTGATGTGTTTGATGGCATCGAGACGCATCCCGTCGAGGTGTAATTCCTGGCTGACCCAGATCCCCCATTTCTTCATTTCTTCCACTACTTCCGGGTGATCGAAGTCGATATCGGCAAACATCAGGAAATCGTAGTTGCCGTTTTCGTCGTCTACCCCCTCACTCCAGGTTTTTCCTTCACCGACAATCTGAAAAATTCCTTTTTTACCGGTAGCTACGTCGCAGTCGATGCCTGAAAAATGATACCAGTGCCATTTGAAATCCGAGTATTTATTTCCCCGGCCCGGAAAATTGAAACCGGTCCATCCTTCGATTTCATAGGGCTCACCGAGTTGTTCTGTTCTTTGGTCGGGGTTTACTTCCCGGGCCATGAATTTTTCGGTATAGTCCGCTCCGGCTTTGTGGTTCATCACGGCATCCAGATAGACACCGACCTGATTTTTGTGCAGCTCGTCGATCATTTCCTGTAGTTGCTGTTTGGTACCGTATTTTGTCCGGATGGTTTCTTTTTGATCGAATTCTCCCAGATCATAAAGATCATAAGTACCATATCCTTCATCGTCTTGTTTCAGGGCTTTGTAGGCTGGGGGAATCCAGACAGCCGTAATTCCGATCGCATGTAAATGAGAGGCATCCCGTTTCAACTGATTCCACAAATCCCCATCGTTGGGCATATTCCACTCGAAATATTGCATCATGACTCCGTTTTCCATATTTTTTTGTATTGGTTTCCTGTTTAAAACGAAATTTTACGCCATAAAGTTCTTATGATAAGATTATTTAGAAACTTCTGATCTTTTCTGACGTTAAAAGAGTATCGAACGGCGTGTCATTCGACAGTTTCATACCGGACTCCATGATCGGCCATTTTGTGGCCGTAAAAAAGTGTTCGTAGGGTATATAACTTTATAAATTAGTTTAACCCGTTCGTTTTAACCGAAACAGATATGGAACAGAATAACAGAATTTGGTGGAAAGAAGCGGTGGTTTATCAGATATATCCCCGTAGTTTTAAAGACAGTAATGGTGATGGAATCGGAGATTTATGCGGAATCATTTCCTGTTTGGATTACATCAAAAGCCTGGGAGTCGATGTGATTTGGCTGAATCCGATTTATGCTTCGCCTAATGATGATAATGGATACGATATCAGTGATTACCGGGCTATTATGAAAGAGTTCGGAACGATGGAAGATTTCGATTTGTTACTTCGGGAAGTGCATGCCCGGAATTTAAAACTGATACTGGATTTGGTCGTAAATCATACCAGTGACGAGCATCCCTGGTTTCAGGAAGCCCGCAAGTCGCGGAAGAATCCGTATTATACCTATTATCACTGGTGGCCGGTGGAACAGGAAACTCCTCCCTTGCGTCCGAGTTATTTCGAGGAGTCGGCCTGGACTTACGACCCTCATACCCGGGCCTGGTATTTACACTATTTTTCGCGGAAACAGCCCGATCTCAATTGGGAAAACCGGGAGGTGAGAGAAGCGGTGTATGATATGATGCGTTTTTGGTTCGATAAAGGAATCGATGGTTTTCGGATGGATTCTATTCCTTTGATCGCTAAAGACCCGGCTTTCCCGCCTATCGACCGGAAGAAGTATCCGGATTTGTTTTCTTCTTATGCACATGGACCTCATTTGCACGAATATTTGCACGAAATGAACCGCGAAGTATTGAGTAAATACGATATAATGACCGTTGGAGAAGGTTCGGCCGTTACTTATAAAGAAGTGGAAAAATTTGTCGGGCCCGAGCGGCAGGGATTGGATATGTTATATGGATTCGGCCCTT
>ENA-OROZ01000825-OROZ01000825.1-human-gut-metagenome-genome-assembly--contig:-NODE-825-length-32194-cov-44.923706_pt1 | contig 32194 bp, 25 predicted proteins | sample MGYA00242138_ERZ509066 | MGnify/ENA primary metagenome ERZ509066 (study PRJEB26280, sample SAMEA2338691) | human gut metagenome | biome: human gut; feature: human-associated habitat; material: faeces... | reverse complement strand
TTATGAGATAAAAACTTATCTCATTCTCAATCACTTATAAAAAATACGTACTTTCGAGCCTAGAAACAGCCTGTTTCGGACGCCCGAAAAGCACGTTTTGCAATACATTGGTAATCAGACAGTTGTCTCAAACAATATACATGGGTGCGATTAACATAAAATGTTAACGATGCAGGCGTCCTCCAACGGTCGTCGGGCGTATGGGTCATTTGCGGATATTCATATTTTAATCCAAACAGGATTGGGGTTAAATATGATGCGAAATCGATATAAGAATTATGCATAAAGATTGGAGACCTCTCACGGAACACACCTCCACATTGATATTCCTGCCAGTTTTGGGCATACCGGAAGAATTCCGGTGAAATTCAGCAGATACAACACTCACGATGGGACTGTTCTTTGGTTAACTAAGGTTAAAGACAGTTTATAACCGGAGGGCTCGCGCGTCTTATTATCAGATAAGAATGTTAATTAGCTGTTCAAAATCAACCGATATTATAAGATTACTCATATGTCATATATATCTTTGCCGTCATCCTGTGCGTTCTTCAGGCTTTCATTCCAAAGTCTCATCGGTAGTGTAGCCCGCTACACTCACTCTTCTGACTTTGAAATGCACCACCGGTACAGCACACAAAATGATGGCAACCAATTCAGAACATCTACTTATAAATAAACAATACATTATTCAACGATAGACGCACTCCTATGAACAATCACAACAAGACCCTACCGGCACTCATAATGCTGACATTACTGTACGTATGTATTACGGCAAGCGGACGCGATGTGACAGTGAGGACACCGGGCACGCTGCATACGACAATAAAAAGCAATGAGAAATATAAGATAAGTGAGCTGAAGATTGAAGGCGCGCTCAACTCTGCCGACATAATGATGCTGCGCGACATGGCGGGATGCGACGCAAAGGAACAACGCACCGAAGGACGGCTGAAAAGAATAGATATGAGTGGAGTGACATTTGTCAAGGACATCACTCCGTTCATAGAAAACAACAAAAGCAGCATCATAAACGACATATACACACTGCCGGCTTACATGTTCAGCAACTGTATAATAGAGGAAGTAGTATTGCCGCACAGCATAAAGGCTATAGGCGTAAGGTCGTTCGGCTATTCTGCCCTGAAAAGAATAACTCTGCCGGAAAACATCGTTGTGAACAACGACGCGTTCAAGGGATGCAGGAAACTGTCGGAAGTGACATTCCCGTATTTCACAAAGGAACTGTGGTCTGAATGTTTCAGCGGATGCACCGGTCTCAAATCAATAACCATCAACAACATAGGACTGCTTGGCTCACGAGCCTTCAGAAACATGGAGAACCTCACCGACATAACCATAAAGGGCGTCATCGGACATGTTGACGGATGGATGTGCCGCGACCTTCCGAGTCTTAAATCCATACACTTCGAAGGTTTTATAATCAACACAGGCAGCTCGATAATAGCGCAGAACTGTCCGCAGCTGAGTGAGATTGTGTTCTCCGGAACATGCATGCCTATGGGATTCGGAAGCGTGAAGGAATGTCCGCTGATGAAAAAGTGCACCGTAACAGGATATGTCATAAAGTCAGGTGACAAGAATTTCATAGAATATGACGAGCCGGTGACATTCAGCAGGCAGATGGAGGAGGCTTGCAGGAAATGTGAGGAGCTCATAGCAAGAGACGAATACTCCAGCATCTTCGGAGTGAAGAACACACTGTACGACATGGTGGTGATACTGACGGACATCGGAGAGGAAAGAAAAGCCGCACAGTATGCCGAGATGGCTGCAAGCTATAAGTATAAGGATCCGCAACAGGAGCAGAAACAGAGCGGGAAGTCGTATAGCGGTCTGAAAAGCGAAAAAGACTTTCTGGGCATCCTGAAGGCTTCGAACCATTACGGAGTACACGACCCGGACAACGACAGACGCTTCACTTACGCTTCTGCCGACGACCCCGAACTGAAAAAGATAAAGGACTTCTTCAATCTTGAACACATAGCAGGCGACGGCGATGAGTTGTCACAGATGAGAAACATCATGTCGTGGCTGCACGACAGGATAAGACACGACGGCTCGGGAGGATTCCCTCCGGGCGCAGAACGCAACGCCATAGACCTTTACAAGGCATGCAAGGCAAGAAACTGCGGACTGAACTCACGCGGTCTGTCCATCGTTCTGACAGAGCTTTATCTTGCCATGGGATGGCAGGCGCGCTTCGTCACATGCCAGTCGATGGACCCGGGCGACAGCGAATGCCATATAGTTGTGGTGGTGTGGAGCAGGACACTGGGAAAATGGATTATGATGGATCCGACATACGACGCCTATGTATGCGACGAGAACGGACTGATACTGCATCCGGGAGAAATAAGAAAGAGTATGATAGAAGGCAGGAAGCTCGTCCTTAGCGACAATGCCAACTGGAACCATGTATTGATGTTCACCGAGAAGAACTATCTTTATGAATACATGGCAAAGAATCTGTATATTCTGAGTGCATACCTTGACAGCTATCCTAATGTCGAATCGGAGGGGAAAAGTACATACTACACTCTTAAGCCGGAAGGATTCGACGCGAATATAGGAGGCACCGCAACATACGACGAGCAATGGTTCTGGCAGAAGCCTTAAACCCGAATTATACTCCGGACGGTCAACCGCATCATATGCACGGACATGCCCGAATGACAGGTTAAGATACAAAGATAGTGCAAACGAGCGGAATGAAAGCTTGCTTTCAAATTCCCGAGTGCAGCCTATCTTATACAAAGATAGTGCAAACGAGCGGAATGAAAGCTTGTTCTTAAATTGTCGGGAGCAATATAACATCATAAAACATAAGTTATTATCAAAACATATCAACAATGACTGTAAACAGAAAATTCGGGTATATCCTACTGGCTGTAACACTGCTGCTGCATGTTTCCGGCATGGCGGCAGAGAGAAAAAGCGTGACAGTGAAAACACCGGGAACGCTGAACTCACTGATATCCGGCAGTGAGAAATATGAAATAACCGACCTGAAGATTTCGGGAAGACTGAACGCAGACGACCTTGCCCTGTTGCGCGACATGGCGGGATGCAATAAGGAAGAGGAATACACCAAAGGTCAGCTGAGACATCTGGACATTACTGCGGCGACATTAGTACCCGGTGAGACGACATACATCGGGAATGGGAAAAACCTTAAGATAACCGATAAAAACTCCATACCCGCATATATGTTCAGCAATTGCCGCATAGAGAGGATAGAGCTGCCGCAAAACACAAAACGCATCGGGGACATGGCTTTCATGCAATCGGCTCTGAAGAAAATAAAACTTCCGGAGAACATCATTATGGAAAGCGGTGCATTCAGAGAGTGCCGCAACCTGTCTGATGTGACCTTCCCGAAATTCACAAAGGAAATTGGCGTTGAATGTTTCAGCGGTTGCAGCAAACTGAAGAAAATCAACATAAACGATATCGGATACATTGCCTTCCATGCTTTCAAGCAAATAGAGAATGTCACGGAGATAACCATACATGGAGTGCTCGGCCATGCTGACGGGTGGATGTGCTATGACATGCCGTCGCTGAAGACTCTCAGATTTGAAGACTTTATAATAAGCACGGGCGGTCCTGACATTGCTGAGAACTGTCCCGACCTTGAAGAGATCATATTTCTGGGCGATTGCGTGTCCATGGGATTCGGAAAGGTGACCGGATGTCCGCTTACAGACAAATGCACAGTCAAAGGATATATCATCAGGTCTGCCAACAGAGACTTCATTGAATACGAAGAGCCGATAGTACAGAATGCCAGATTCAATGAGGTATGCGCGACACTTGACAGGCTGACTGACATGCCGCAGTATTCGGAGGTGTTCGGAGTGGAATACGCATTGTATGACATGGCTTGTGTCTACTCAATAACAGGAGAGAAAGAAAAAGCCGTAGCGGCACTCGAGAAAGCCATACGCAAAGGCTACGGCAACTACAAATGGCTGTGTCAGGACAAAGATCTTGACAACATAAGGAACGAAGAAGGATTCAAGAAACTGGCAGAAGAACTGCGGAAAACAAAGGATTATCTGTACGTGCTGAAGCACAGCGGACCTTACGCGACAGCATACACAACAAATAAAGAGAAGTTCACCTACGCGTCTCCTGACGATGAGGATATGAGGAAAATAAGGACTTTCTTCAATCTTGATGTGATTGCAGGAAAAGGGGACGAGATTTCCCAAATGAAGAATATCATGTATTGGCTTCACGACCAGATAAGGCACGACGGCTCCGGAGGATTTCCACGGAACACGAAACGCAACGCAATAGACCTCTACAACGCCTGCAAGGCACAGAACAGAGGACTTAACTGCCGCGGACTTGCCATCGTCCTGTCAGAGATGTATCTGGCTATGGGATGGCAGGCACGTTTCATAACCTGTCAGCCTAAGGACTACATACACGACAACGACTGCCATGTGATAGTCATGGTGTGGAGCCGGACTCTCGACAAATGGATATGGATGGATCCGTCGTTTGCGGCGTATGTCTGCGACGAAAACGGACTTCTGCTCCACCCTGGAGAGGTAAGAAGACGCCTGATAGAAGGCAAGCCTCTCGTACTTAACAAAGATGCCAACTGGAATCATCAGAGTATACAGACAAAAGAATACTATCTCGACGAATACATGGCGAAAAACCTGTATTATCTGAGTACTTACCTGCACAACGGCTCAAATGTGGAAAGCGGCAACAGCAGCACTTACTTCACACTGAAGCCGGAAGGTTCTGATGCGGAAATAGGCAAAGATACATACGACGAGTCATGGTTCTGGCAAAAGCCATGAATATCATCGGCTAACGGTTATAAGCGGCAGTTCAAACCTGACAGGTATTATAGAAATACCAGTATGTCATATATATCCATGCCATCATTCCGTGCGCTATTTATACAAGGCAAACTGCGCCCGGCAAAAAAAGAGCAAGCTCTATTTGCACTCACTTGCATTGTCTTTTACGATGCGTTACAAAGTATCATCGGTTGTGTAGCTCGCTACACTCAACTTACGGATTTTGAAATGCACGTCTTGGGCAGGACACAATCTGATGGCAACTGATTCAGAACATCAATTTACATCTAAACATCTGTTTTTTTCATATTTAGATTGATTGTCAAAGACCGTTCCTACAACCTGACCGGTAGGAACGGTCTTTTCTGTCATATTTTCCATGCATCGCTTCATGACGCAATGTTTTGATTATAACTATTGAACACCAACCTATAATCATACCGACAAAACTGCATTTTCAACTTGATTGCCGACTCTTCAGCCCTATTATCCACTGCATAAACCTTACTGTTTACAGATTATTCTCAATGTATCACACTACATTTTCACTCAAAACGGAAAACAATATGCCAGACAGCAGTACGAATTAAGGATTAAGTGTAACGGCAGATTAGATTTAAAACACATACATCAATTGTCATACTCTATATAAAGCACACCTGATTTTCACCGCTTCCACAACCGTTAAACAAATCTAAAACAACGTCCATAAAGTAAAGTTTACTTGTCTTTTAGAAAAGAATATTTTACTTTTGTAACATAGACATCGCATATTCATCAATCTGATTTAAAACTTACTGTTATGAACAAAATTAATTTATTACCTGTACATGCCAAGATATACGGCTACATATTGTTGGCATTGTGCCTTGTTTGTTTAGCTGTTATAGTGACCAACGACGCCTGGCTGCCCGACGATTTGGTGAGTATAGCAATGCCGTGATTTGGTGGAGGTATTTTATCAAAATACCGTTTTGTATTCGAGAAAACCGGTATGACACACGAGTTGGTCTTTGTTCTCACGGCAATAGCGTTGTTTCTCATTGCATTTGCCCGCGAGAAAGACGAAGATGAGTATTGCATGACGCTCCGGCTGAAGTCGTGGGTGTGGGCAGCCAAGATTCAAATGGCATTCACCATCGGCATCTTCCTCTTTCTTTTCGACGTGCCTTTTCTCTATGCTTTAGTTGCCAACATGTTTTTGGTGTTTGTGCTGTTCCGTGCAAAGTTCGACTACGAGCTGTGGAAAAGCAGGAAGGAGGCAAGCCATGAAAAATAGAATCAGAATATTTCGGGCTGAGTTCGACATGACCCAATCGCAATTGGCAGAGCATATAGGTGTGTCCCGCCAATCAATTGTTGCCATAGAAAACAGCAAGTATGTGCCCTCCACCATTTTGGCATTGAAAATGGCAAAGCTGTTCAATACCGATGTTTCCAACATCTTCAGCCTTGAAGATACAGATTAATAGCAAACGAATAAATAGCAAAAAGCCATTAACAAAACATCCGGCTTTACATTCTTGGGTGTAAAACCGGATGTTTAATTTGTAAAAACATTAGTTTTCAGTATTTATTGGCGGTGCGTACGGGACTCGAACCCGTGACCCCATGCGTGACAGGCATGTATTCTAACCAACTGAACTAACGCACCTTATCAGCGTTAAAAATAAAAAAGAGAGCGGTGCGTACGGGACTCGAACCCGTGACCCCATGCGTGACAGGCATGTATTCTAACCAACTGAACTAACGCACCAAGGCTCTTGTTTATTTTGCGAGTGCAAAGTTACACATAATATTTTTTATTGCCAAATAATAAGAAGACTTTTTATAAAAAACTTTGCATCACTATTGAATTCTTATAGTTTTTACCGTCAAACAGCCAGTCGGCAAGTTCACATTGCTCCCTGAATCCCATTTTCCTGAACAACTCCACCGACGCGACATTGCTTTTGTCCACAATCACATATATCTGATGCAGGTGCAGTATGTCAAGAGCATATTTCCTTATCTGGTTCACAGCAGCCGTGGCAAATCCGCACCGGCGCTTTTCCTTTTTCACTACGATGCTCAGCTCTGCCCGTCTGTGCTGTGGACTGAAATTAACAAGATCCACCATACCCACCGTAACGCCGTTCTCATCCTCTATCATCAGTCTCACCTGCTTGTCAGTATATATGTCTCCCGCCACATTCGCCACATAGTCATGCAGCACATACCTTGAGTATGGCACATTCGTAGTGCCTACATTCCATATCTCCACATCATTCTCCATCTGATACAGAGTGTCAAGATCCTCCGGCTCCATAGCCCTCAGTCTCACGGACGGCTTACTGTCATTCGCGGTGCTCATTTGAATATCTCTTCAGGAGTAATTATAATACGGGTATGGCTGTTGTATGTTCCTATATAAACATTGTCCTCCACTCCCTTTGCAAAAATGTTGAGGATGTCATCATAAGAATAGGCATCGACGTCATACACAACATACACTATATTGTTCTTCGGAAGGTCAAGCCCCAGATGCCCCTCTGGATTATCCGTGGAATTGCGCTCATAGAACACCGCCTCAAGACCTTTCTTCCTGGCAATGTTGCGGCATTGAGCCATCGCCCTGCGCGAGCCCAGGAACACGAAAGACGGATCCTTCCTGTTGTTTACAACAAAAAAGCCGAGACTCTTTCTCAGTCTGTTCATCTGCATGCGTCCGAGCTCCACCAGAGCCTTTGCGTATACAGCAAACTTCACGGGGATGCTAAACAGCAGTCTCATATTGCCGTAATGCTTGTTCAGGAATATAAGCATTGCGCCATAAAACACATGCACATATCGGAAAGACGACTTCTGCGTGCTCTCACCCTTATAATGCAATATGCGCGAGGGCACATACCAGTTCTCAAATCCGCCTTTTATGAGTCTGAACGACAGGTCGATGTCCTCACCATACATGAAGAAATCCTCGTCGAGCGCACCCACCTTGTCTATAGCCGAGCGTCTGAGCATGCAGAAAGCACCGCTCACCACCTCTATCCTTTCAGGTCTGTCCCACGACAGATAACTCATATAATAATGTGCGAAGCGTCTGCTCTTGGGAAAACGCGCGCACAGACCCGACATCTTGTAGAAACCCGTCATTGGCGTCGGTATGCCCCGTCTCGACTCCATAGCGTCGGCACCGTTACACTGAGCCATCCTCACCCCCACAGCACCCGACCTCGGATGTTCATCCATGAAGTCTATCACGTCCGCTATGGTGTGTTCGCCGACAATGGTGTCCGGATTGAGCAGCAGCACATATTCTCCGCTGCATCGTCTGATGGCAAGATTGTTCGCGCGCGCGAATCCGAGATTGCGGTTGCTGCTTATCATCCTGACTTTCGGGAAACGGCATGAGAGATAATCCACCGAACCGTCACGCGAATGGTTGTCCACCACATAAATCTCGCACTCCATGCCTTCGGTAGCTTTCCTGAGCGAGTGCAGACACTGTTCGAGATAGAACTTTACGTTGTAGCTGACTATTATTACAGACAGTTTCAATGCATCTACAGTTTTACGCTTTCTCGTTTATCTCCGACAGGCACCGTTCCCTGGTCGGCACGACAAAAAACAGACACAGAAAAAGGATTATGCCCATATATCCGAAAGCAACATTCATAAACATATAATAAAGTACTGTGTTTGCCACCATCGGCACACACAGCATGAGAAGCCGCGTCATTCCCCACACCTTCAGAGCCTCTGCTGAAGTAAGCTTTCTGCCGATACGCCTGAAACGGAACAGCCTCATCGCCACCGGTATTATGCATATGGTGAGAAACTCCATCGTGAAAGCCGTCACAAACTCTATGCTTTTGTCCTCAGATATCATTATGCCGCAGGGCAGTATATCAGTCTCGAAAAGCGTCACAATGACAAGTCCCACGCCTATTGCCGTGAGAAATGTGCCCATTAGAAGTCGTTGCGTATGTCTCATTTTTCGTTAACTACTGTCGTGCGGTTGAGTATTGCCCTTCCGAGTGTCACCTCATCCGTATACTCAAGTTCGTCCCCCACGGATATGCCGCGTGCTATGACGCTCACCTTCACATTCTCACCGGCGAGCTTGCGCGATATATAGAAGTTTGTGGTGTCGCCCTCCATCGTCGAGCTGAGGGCAAGAATCACCTCCTTCACTCCACCTGCCTTCACTCGCTCCACAAGCGAGTCAATCTCCAGATCGCCCGGTCCGATGCCGTCCATCGGTGATATGATGCCTCCGAGCACATGATACAGACCGTCATACTGCTGCGTGTTCTCCACAGCCATGACGTCGCGTATGTTCTCCACCACGCATACAGTTGACGCGTCGCGGCGCTTGTCCGAGCATATCGGGCAGATGTCCTCGTCGCTGATGTTGTGGCACAGGCGGCAGTATTTTATGTCATGCCTCAGTTCCGAGAGCGACGACGCCAGTCTGTCCACATCCTCCGTGCTCTGCCTGAGCACATAAAGAGCAAGCCGCAGGGCAGTCTTTCGTCCTATGCCCGGCAGCTTTGCCAGTTCTCCCACAGCCTTGTCCAAAAGCAGGGACGGATATGAGCTGTCCATATATCAGTCTGTGAAAAGATATACGCCCAAGCCTATCTTCAGTCCTACTGTGGAAAAATCGCTGTGTTTCTTGAACGACTGGTCGTAGTATATCGCCGGCTCCACCGTAACGGTGCGGCTCAGGAAGAACGAGTATCCCACCTCAACGCCAGGCAGGACATCGTTGTAGCCATGACTGCCGTGTATGTACTTGCAGTTCACACCGAGGTATATTCCGTTCTGTTCTATATAGTAACGGCCGCCCACACCGACGCTCAGACGGTCGTCTGACGCCTTTCCGCCTCTATGGTCATACGACATCTGTCCGAGCAGCATGAGGTTGTCGTCAAACATATATCCAGCCTGCGCCTGCAGTCCGAGGCTCAGCTCGTCGAGACCCGAGTATTTGAGGTTGAGACCGGTGAGCGAACCGCCGAGATACACTTTACCCTGCTCAAACTGAGCGTTTGCCGTAACGGCCATACAGAGGGCCGCAATCATCGCAATCAATTTCTTTCTCATAATAATAAAAATAACATTATCAATAAATATGGGGCATACCCACAAGGTGCAATACCTGCCTTAATACTCCGGCTAATGATGTGCCGGTATGCATAAGGAAGCCATTACGATGCAAAAATACACAATATATTTGAGAAACCGAAAAATATAATTATCTTTGTCAAAGATAATGCAAACGAGCGCAATGAGAGCCTGCTCTCACATTGCCGAGTGCAGCTTATCTTATATAAAGATAATGCAAACGAGCGCAATGAGAGTCTGCTCTCACATTGCCGAGTGCAGCTTATCTTATGTAAAGATAAACGGCGGCTCCGCAATATCAAGCACGGTAAAACTCCGTTTCAACGTCTTGCAGCCGCACCCGCCTTGAATTATCATTGTGAAGAACAAATGAATATCATTTGCAGAAACATACACAATAGCGCACGGCAGCCGCGACACCGGCATACCATTTTAAAGAACGCATCAGATGAACAGACTTTTCACCATTCTGCTGACAATAATCACTGCGGCACTCACCGCCGCCGCACAACCCAAATATGAGGTAAGAGCCATATGGCTCACAACAATAGGCGGCATAGACTGGCCGCACAGCCATGCCGGCTCAGCACGTTCCATAGAACGGCAGAAGGACGAGCTGCGCGCCATACTCGACCGTCTGCAGCGCGCCAATATAAACACCGTGCTGCTACAGACACGCATCAGAGCCACGACAATCTATCCCTCGGCATACGAGCCGTGGGACGGATGTCTGTCGGGCAAGCCGGGCAAGAGTCCCGGATACGACGCACTGCAGTTCGCCATCGACGAGTGTCACAGCCGGGGCATGGAGCTTCACGCATGGGTGGTGGCAATACCGGTAGGCAAATGGAACTCCGCCGGATGTGCCAGGTTGCGCAAACGCCATCCCGGACTCGTACGGAAGATAGGAGCTGAAGGATACATGAACCCTGAGAAACAACAGACAGCCGAATATCTGGCAGACCTTTGCGCCGAGATAACAGCCAACTACGACATTGACGGCATACACCTCGACTACATCCGCTATCACGAGACGTGGCCCATGAAGGTGTCGCGTAAGCAGGGACGCGCCAACATCACAAACATAGTGAAAGCCATAAGCCACAGGGTGAAATCGATGAAGCCATGGGTAAAGATGAGCTGCTCGCCCATAGGAAAATATAAGGACCTGAGCAGGTTCAGCAGTTTCGGATGGAACGCCTACGAACGTGTCTGCCAGGACGCACAGGGCTGGCTGCGCGACGGACTTATGGACGCACTGTTCCCGATGATGTATTTCCGGGGCAACCAGTTCTATCCTTTCGCCCTCGACTGGAGCGAGCAGAGCTACGGACGCATCGTGGCTCCGGGACTTGGCATATACTTCATGTCACCGCGTGAGAAAGACTGGCCGCTCTCCGACATCACGCGCGAGATGCTCACACTGCGCCACTACGGCATGGGGCACGCCTACTTCCGCAGCAAGTTCTTCACCGACAACGTGAAAGGCATATACTCTTTCGCACGCGAGTCGTTCTGCCGCTACCCTGCCCTCATACCGCCGATGACATGGGAGAGCACCGCCCAGCCGGAACCGCCGTCGTCGCTGAGCCGCGACAGTCACGCGGGAGACGTGGAGAGGCTGTCGTGGCTGCCGACAGACAGGGACACCACCAAGATAATGTATAATGTGTACTGCTCGCGCGAATATCCGGTGAACACTGATGACGCGCGCAACCTTGTCATGGTGAGACTGCGCAAGACCGGTATAATAATACCTCGCGACCCGTCGCGCTACTATGCCGTGACGGCAACAGACCGCTACGGCAACGAGAGCAAACCGCTTCAGGAGAAACATACTGACTGCGACGCGACGCCAGCAAGACTGCCCGACGGACTGCTCGAATGCGACGGAAAGCGGCTCAGCCTGCCAAAGAAGAGCAACGTGCTCGACGCCTCTTTTGTCACCATAGAGACGCTGCAGGGCGACATCGTAGCCACGCGGCAATACAAAGGCAACACTGCCGACGTGAGCCGTCTGCCTGAGGGGATGTATGTGCTCCGCTCTCTCGGGCGCAAAGGAGTGAGCCACAGACTGGGACATTTCATCATAAGGCGTCACGACGGCATGCGGTGAGCGGTGCCCGTGCGTCAGCATCATCATCCCATAAGAAAGCCTCAACGCTTTATCATTACTGTTTTCATCGCATCTGTGGATGTCGGTTAACAGACGTTTTATTAATCGCACAAACATACAATATATATCACCACAGGCGATTATCCTACCAACGTCAACTTCACGAGAATGCCGCCGTGGCTCACAACAATCCGATTTGTAGCAAATTCCGGAGTTTTGAGCACATACGCCAACACCCTGTTACTCAGCCGTTTACGCTCTACAGATTGTTTTCATACCCTTTACCGTCATCTCATAAAGCCCGTTTCGCAGTCCGGTAAAGCCTTTTCCGCACCACAAAACAGGCTTTGCCACACCACAACAACGCCTTTCCTGCAATGCAGGAAAGGCTCTTCCGTGCCGCGACAGTGTTTTTCATGAGCCAAAAATGAATATGAATACGCTTTACATACACATATAACCGTTTCTCTGTCTCTCTTCTGATAATCTCAGCTGTCAATATTTTTTACTTTCATAAGTGCATAAAAATACTTGAAAGTACGCATAAGTGCAACCGTCGAACTGCCGCGGAAAGAGCATTATGCGAGAAAGACAATATCTTAACATTAAAGAAAATGTTTTGAAAAAAATAATCTGTACCTTTGTATAAGATAAGCGGCGGCTCGGCAATATCAAGTCTGGTAAAACTGCGTTTTCCCAACTTGCTGTTGCACTCAACTTGCATTATCTTTGTATAAGATAAGCTGCGTTCGGGAAACTGAGAACAAGTTCTCTTTCCGCTCACTGGCATTATCTTTGTATAAGATAAGCGGCGGCTCGGCAATATCAAGTCTGGTAAAACTGCGTTTTCCCAACTTGCTGTTGCACTCGCTTTGCATTATCTTTGTATAAGATAGGCTGCACTCGGGAATTTGAAAGCAAGCTTTCATTCCGCTCGTTTGCACTATCTTTGTAAAAGATAAGCGACGCGCGGGAAAGAAAGGGAAAGTGGCACATCCACACCATGTCACCAAGCATGTGCCGGTAAAACGTGCAGGAGACCGCCATCATGTTTTCCCGAAACAGAAAAGAACACACATAAAAACATAAGGATATGAAAGAGAAACTGCTGTTATACCTTTTCCTGACTGTGGGACTCATGAGCATGAAAGCCGGAGACACCACCTCAGTGTCCATCACCGGATACGTGAAAGACGAGGCAGGACGTGGCATAAAGGGCGTAGTGGTGAACAACGGCATCAACTTCACCACAACAGACAGAAAAGGGGCATGGACCCTGCCGACAGACACACTCGCATGCAGATTCATCAGCATAAGCACACCGTCCGGATACGCGCTTCCGGCTGCCAACGGACTGGCACACGGTTTTTATAAAGACGTGCGGGCGGCGATGAGTGATGAGCAGAACGTGTTTGTGTTGCACCGGCGCGAAAAACCCGCGACGCGCTTCCATTACATCGCCATATCCGATCCGCAAGTACGGACTCACGACGACATGAAACGCTGGACGACCGAGACGATGAGGGACATCATGCACAGCGCAGACTCGCTAAGGCGAACAGGAGAGGTTGTGGCGGTGACGCTGGGCGACCTCGTATTCGACAACATGACCTTTCTCAGCAAGTTCGCCACGACCATGCTCAACGACCGGATGACCGTTTTCCAATGCATCGGCAACCACGACTTCAACAAGGCGTATGCCGGAGCGGCAAACATGCAGCCCGGGGCGACGCGCTATGCCGAACAGAACTTCTGCCGGCAGTTCGGACCACTCAACTATTCGTTCAACATAGGCAAGGCTCATGTGGTGACAATAAACAATATCAGCTACAGAGGAAGCCACAAATATGAGGAGACTATCATGCCTGCCGACATGGAATGGCTGAAGAAAGACCTCAGCTACGTGCCCGACAGCGCGCTCATCCTGATAAACATGCACGCTCCGGCATGGAACACCAACGAGAAGCAGGACAACATAACAAATGCCGAAGAGCTGAAGGAGGTGCTTGCCGGACGCAACGTGCACGTGTTCTGCGGGCACACTCATTTCTACGAGAACGTGGAGGTGACCGAACGGCTCTACCAGCACAACATCGGAGCCGCGTGCGGAGCATGGTGGACAAGCAACATGAACCGCTGCGGAGCACCCAACGGCTATCTGATAGCCGACATCAGCGGGACAGCCATAAAATGGAGCTACAAGGCGACAAACCGCCCGACTGATTACCAGATGCGGCTTTACAAGCCAGGCGAGTTCCGCACGCAGAGCAAATATGTAGTTGCCAACATATGGGACTGGGACCCTCATTGCCGCGTGGCATGGTATCAGGACGGCAAGTACATGGGGCGCATGGAACAGACCAACGACGACGATGAGATGTTCATGCGCACAAAACCTCTGCCCGCACAGATGTGCAAGACGGGACACCTCTTCAGGGCAAAGCCCAACGGAAGATACAAGACCATAAAGGTGGTCTTCACCAACCGGTTCGGCAGGAAATACTCACAGACCATCGTGAACGAGGGAAGGCGTCCGGCTATAACCGACTATGACATAAAACAGAAAAAGCCGGTCAACGCAGGGACACGTCCGTATAAGAAGTATTAAACCCAAATCGGTCATTAGAATGCTGATTGTACATTTAAGGTTTATTGTCAGCTCTTCATCCTTCTTCCGTGCTGCTGCTGTCAGCCGGATTGTATTAAGCTTTATCAAAGATGTAGCGGACTACATCAATAAAAAGCTGTCACTGGATTCTACGTACTACGTAATGACACATCCTATCCACTATCAATACTTCACGATAACGATTCCACGTCATTGAATCAACATCAGCTTTATGTTTCTCATATAATATATTAAATTCCTCCTCTGCTTCCTTGTCCATATGCATATAATGTTTTATAATGATAAGAAACATTTTCATATGCGGATTCCCTTTGGCACTCTTCATCAATAAGGATTCCATATTCAAAATCCTGCGGTAGTAACCGTCAGCCTTAATACTGTCACCAATACCGTCATAAGCCTTACCCACATTAAACAGAACACTGGCAATTTCCTCAACATTGTCTGTTATATGCAGATATCTCTCATAAGTTCTGATAGCTTCCATCTTCCTATTAAGATTAATCAGACAATTTGCCTTGTTAAAGTAAGGAGTAATCAAAGTGGAATCGGTAGCTATAGCCTTGTCTAACAATTCAAGAGCCATCTCCAGTGTGTCCGGAACTAAAGTCATCATCAGTTCCACTCCCTTGTCGTTAAGCTCTATCGCCCGCTGACGTTTGTCTTTACATCCTCATGCCAGAACGATGACAAAGACAATGGGTAGGAGGCATTTGATTATATCAGTTTTCATCATATAAATTTAAATTTACAACATTTTACAATGCAGTCACAAGAAGCCTTTTCAGCACAGGCTCAGTGAAGAATGATTACAGGAAATGTCATTATTGGGAGTCTATCTCGCGCAATACCGCCACGGCATCACCCACAGTCCTTACGCCAGTGACAATCATTATGTGCTTGCCTGAGATTTCTTTCAGATTGCAGCGTCGCGGATTGCCTGCAATGTAACGTAGCACCTTGTCGAAAGCCCGGCTCTTGTAGTAGGCGCTTGACGTGTTGGAGACAAACTGCATACGCATGCTGTCCTGCTTCAGTATGAGCTTCTCACATCCGAGGCGTTTGCCGAGACGCCTCAGCGGCACCACATGCAGGAGTTCCTCTCCCTCATGCGGCACAGGACCGAAACGGTCGATGAGTCTCTTCCGGTAGTCGTCCAGCTCGCGGTCGTCGGCGATGTTGTCCAGCTCGCGGTAGAGAAGCATGCGCTCGCTGCTGCCCGGTACGTAGGTGTCGGGGAAATACATCTCAAGGTCGCTCTCCACGGCGCAGTCCTCCACAAAGTCGTCACCTGTAAGCTGTCTGCCTCCGGCAATCTCCTCGGCATACATGTCGGCGAACTCGTCGTTCTTCAGTTCGGTGACCGCCTGATTGAGAATCTTCTGATAGGTCTCATAGCCGAGGTCTTCCATAAATCCGCTCTGCTCGGCTCCAAGCAGATTGCCGGCACCGCGTATGTCAAGGTCCTGCATGGCAAGATTGAATCCGCTGCCGAGGTCGGAGAATGTCTCGAGAGCCTCAAGACGGCGGCGCGCCTCCGGTGTGAGCACCGACTTGGGAGGCGCGAGCAGGTAGCAGAACGCCTTGCGGTTGGAGCGTCCCACCCTTCCCCGCATCTGATGAAGGTCTGACAGACCGAAGCGGTGGGCGTCGTTTATTATTATCGTGTTGGCATTGGATATGTCGATGCCGTTCTCCACGATTGTGGTGGAGAGCAGCACGTCGTAGTCGTAGTTCATGAATCCCATGAGAATCTTCTCCAGCTCGTCGGGGTTCATCTGTCCGTGTCCTATCGCCACACGTGCGTCAGGCACATATTTGTGTATGAGGTTGGCTATCTCCGGCAGGTTTGATATGCGGTCGTTGACGAAATAAACCTGTCCGTTGCGGCTCATCTCGAAGTTTATGGCGTCGGCTATTATCTCATGCCCGTAAGTGGCAAGCTCTGTCTGTATGGGATAACGGTTGGGAGGCGGTGTGCGCATGATGCTCATGTCGCGCGCTCCCATGAGCGAGAACTGCAGGGTGCGCGGAATGGGTGTGGCAGACATCGTGAGCGTGTCCACATTGGTCTTGAGCTTGCGCAGCTTCTCCTTGGTAGACACTCCGAACTTCTGTTCCTCATCTATGATAAGCAGTCCGAGGTCGTGCCACTCCACCGATTTGCCTATAAGCTTGTGTGTTCCCACAAGTATGTCTATCTTTCCAGCCTTCAGGTCTTCTGTCACCTGACGTGTCTGTTTTGCCGAACGCGCACGCGAGAGATAGTCAACGCGCACTGGAAGCCCTTGCAGGCGGTCGCGGAAGGTCTGATAATGCTGGAAAGCCAGAACCGTGGTAGGCACGAGCACTGCCACCTGCTTGCTGTCGCATGCAGCCTTGAAAGCGGCGCGCACTGCCACCTCTGTCTTGCCGAAACCTACATCTCCGCACACCAGACGGTCCATGGGACGCGGACTCTCCATGTCTGCCTTTACCTCCTGCGTCGCCTTTATCTGGTCGGGAGTGTCCTCATACAGGAAACTTGCCTCAAGCTCATGCTGCATGAACGTGTCAGGACTGAACGCAAAGCCTTTCTCATGACGGCGTTTGGCATAGAGCTTTATCAGATCGCGCGCTATGTCTTTTATGCGTTTCTTGGTACGTTCTTTCAGACGTTCCCACGCTCCGGTGCCGAGGGTGCTCAGGCGTGGAGGGTCTCCGGCTCCGTTGCGACGGTATTTTGATATTTTGTAAAGCGAGTGTATAGACACATCCACAATGTCGCCGCGCTGATAGATGATGCGTATTGCCTCCTTGTATGTGTCTCCGGCAGGCACTCTGACAAGTCCCCCGAACTTGCCTATGCCGAAGTCCACATGCACGATGAAGTCGCCCGGCTCCATTTCCTGAAGCTCTTTCATAGTGAGAGCCATCTTGCCTGAGCGCGCCGTGTCACTACGCAGGCTGTACTTGTGGAAGCGGTCGAATATCTGATGGTCGGTGAAGAAGCATGCGCGCAGGTCGTTGTCGGCGAAGCCCTCGTGCAGTGTCCTGTCCACCGGTTCGAACTTTATGTCATAGTCACGCGCCTTTATCTCGTCGCTGTCGAAGATGTCGCGCAGACGCTTTGTCTGTTTCTCACTGTCGGCAAGGATATAGAGCTTGTAGCCCATAAGGCGGTAGTCTTCGAGCGAACGTGTGAGAAGATCGAAGTTTTTGTGGAAAAGCGGTTGCGGAGTGATGTTGAACGAGATGGTGGCATCAGGCGTGCCCGTGGCGTTATGGCCTATCTCTATGCGGCGGAAGGATGACACCTCCTCTGAGAAACGCGTACCGCTGACAAGCTGGTTGTCGCGACGCATGTCGCGCATTATCTCAGCCTGCTCCGCCTCGGTGGCTCCCTCGAGCCGCTCGGTCATTGCCTGCGACGAGAAACCCTCCTGATATATACGCCCGACAGTCTCGCGCAGATAAAGCATATCCTTAACGACAAGAAGCGTGTCGGGGGGAAGAAACGAGGTGAAAGGCATTTTTTCGTCTGCCGTGCGTGTCAGTTCGGGCACAATCTCTACAGTGTCGCGTCTGTCGCGCGACAGCTGGTCCTGCACTTCAAACGTGCGTATTGTTTCTATCTCATTGCCGAAGAAATCAATACGGAAGGGCCATTCCGAACTGAAGGAATAGACATCCATTATGCTGCCGCGTACGGCGAACTGTCCCGGCTCATATACATAATCGACTTCAGAAAAGCCGAACTCACGCAGCATTCGCTGTATCTCGACAAGGTCGACGGTCTGTCCGGCAGTAAGAGTAAGCGTGCGCTCGTCGAGCCGTGTCTTGGAGACGACAAGCTCGCTCACGGCTTCCGGACAGCTGACGATGTATAACGAAGTCCTCTTCCCTTCCTTCCGGCGCGACAGACGGCTGAGCACCTCAGTGCGCAATATCTCGTTTGCAGCGTCGCGCTGACCGTATTTCACCGCACGCCTATAGGAGGACGGAAAGAAAAGCACGTCGTCCTGCCCCATTATCTGCGTAAGGTCATGATAGAAATAGCCTGCCTCGTCAGCATCCTGAAGAATGAACACTACTGTCTTGCGGAGTTTCTCTGCTATGGCTGAAAACAAAACGGGAGCAGCCGAAGCCGAAAGTCCCTGCAGGAAAAGCGTACGTACAGAGTCGCCCGACAAAGCCTGAAGCACGGCACCGCACTGCGGCAATGCGCCGTATACTGACTTTATATCGTTTATCTTCATTATTCTGCTATCTTCGGATATTTTCTGAACCAGCCGTCCCAGCGCAGACGCATCACGCCGAAGAAAGCCTCGCCGAAGATTCCTCCGCTCATCTTGCTCGTCCCCTCACGGCGATTCACAAAAACGACCGGCACCTCTTTTATCCTGAAACCTATCTTATACGCCGTATATTTCATCTCTATCTGAAATCCGTATCCCTTGAAGCGCACCTCATCGAGCGGTATTGTCTGGAGCACACGACGGCGGTAGCACTTGAAGCCTGCTGTGGTGTCGTGCACCTTGAAACCTGTGACGAAACGCACATAGCGTGACGCGAAATAGCTCATGAGCACACGGCTTATAGGCCAGTTAACGACATTGACACCGCTAACGTAGCGCGAGCCGATGGCAAGATCGTAGCCCTCATCGTGGCACACGGCATAAAGGCGCGGCAAATCGGCAGGGTCATGGCTGAAATCGGCATCCATCTCAAAGATGTATTCGTAGTCGTGACGCAGTGCCCATTTGAATCCTGTGATATAAGCAGTGCCCAGTCCGAGCTTTCCGGAACGCTCAATGATGAAAAGGCGGTCGGAAAACTCTCCATCCATAAGCCGTCTGACGATTGCCCCAGTGCCGTCCGGACTGCCGTCATCTATAACAAGTATATGGAAGAATTTCTCAAGAGCGAATATCGCCCTTATTATTTTCTCGATGTTCTCTTTCTCGTTGTATGTAGGTATAATTATTACACTGTCACTGTGACTCATCCTAATATCCTTCTTGTTGACACTGCAAACTTACACAAAAAAAACCATAGTATATGGCTGTAGCGTCATAAAATAAGTTTATATTATGAAATAAACTGTGCGTCATCAAGGCTTTTACCGCCAGTCGGGTCACTGATCAGGATTTTCCACCGTGCCCTGATACTCCGGCACAAGCCCTGACATCACGGCATCATAGCTTGTCTCTTCCGCGTGGCGTATGTTTTCCGGTCCCTGCCCCATCGGCATGATTGGCTTATGAATGGTCAGACGTAAGGAATGGCGGCAGACCCATTTCATGTCGCGGGTGCGGGGCATGACGTTGAACGAACCGTTGATGGTGAGAGGCACGACAGGCAGCTGCAGCTCATCGGCAAGCATGAACGCACCACGACGGAACACGCCCATATGACCGGTGAACGTGCGCGCTCCTTCCGGAAATACAACGAGCGACATGCCGTCCTTAAGAGTGTCGCGCGCCTTGTCGTAGGTCTCGCGTATCTTGCTCGGACCGCGTTTGTCCACAAATATGTGGTGGGCAGCCTCGCACGCCTTTCCTACAAACGGAACGCTGCGCAACTGGCGTTTCATCATCCACTTGAAATTGCGTCCGAGGAATCCGTAAATGAGAAAGATGTCAAACGCTCCCTGATGATTGGAAACGAACACATAAGAACTGTTCTTGTCGAGATTCTCACGTCCTTCCACCTTAACCGGAAGAAGCAAGATGCGGACAATGAACCACGACCACCACTTTCCGGGATAATAGCCCCAGAAATGTCCGTTACCGACATGACATCCTATAATCACCGTAACGGCAGTAAGCACTGTAAGAACTGCGATAAGGGGAAGTGCGACGCACAGCTGATAGACTCGATATAAATACTTCATGTATGACTTTATTGTTTACTTTATTTTATGCAAAGTTAAAACAACTATTTCGGGAGTGACTCCGAACCGGAACGGAACCAGACCGCCTACGCCTGTAGATACATACAGGAAATGGTTGCCTTCACGGTATAGTCCGCTGTCTTCTGTGCCTGAAAGCTGCGTGGGACGATAGCCGAACATGCTTATCTGTCCGCCATGTGTGTGACCGCTGAGTGTGAGGCGTACATCCGAACATGGCAATATGTAACGTCGCCATGCGGAAGGGTCGTGCTGGAGAAGCACTATGAAGGCGTCAGACGATACTCCTGCAAGCGTCTTTTTAAGGTCGGATTTTTTAGGGAAAGGGGCTTTGCCTCCGTTTTCCTCACCTGCAATGACGATGGAGTCGGAACCGCGGCGTATAACCCTGTGCTCGTTCATAAGAAGCGTCCAGCCATAACCGCGCTCAAGAGCGATGAGCCTGCGCTCGTTGGCATTGCAGACAGAAGTATCGGCTTTCACATATAAGCTGTAGTCATGATTGCCGAGCACAGAGAACACTCCGTCTTTTGCCTTCAGCGAAGACAATTCTCTGCCATAATGGCGGAGTTCGTCCGGCAGCATATTCTGCAAGTCACCGGTAAAGACCACAGCGTCGGCATCAAGCGAGTTGATGGTCTCCGCAGTGCGTTCGAGGACCTCCGCCTCTACAGAACCGGCGTGGAGGTCGGTGAACTGCACTATCCTGTATCCGTCGAAAGCCGGAGGAAGATCGTCGAAATAGAGACTGACATGTCTGACAGTGAACTTGCGGACACCTACAGTGGAACCGTAGATGAGCATGTATAAAGAGAAAAGCACGAGCACTATGCCAACGAAGTTGCCCCAGTTGCGCCTAAGCGAGAACAGCCGCCGCAAAAGAAGCCCGACGGATGAGCATGTGACAAACAGCAGTTTGGGCACTATGACAAGACCGCACATGAACAGATAGACATTGAGCCACATCATATTGCCAGGTGCGAAATCTCTTATGAGCGAGAGACCGACTGTATATGCCGTCATGATTATGCCCGGAACCCACCACAACATATGCTGGAAGACTCCGAGATCGGTACGGTGTCGCAGATAGCGGACATACAAGTAGACATCTGGCAACACTATTGCCAATACAATAAATATATATATCCTGGCTATCACTATAAAATCACTTTTATATAATCAACACTTCTTACATATCACAAACAGGCTGAAAGAAAACGGCGCATCATCCTTACCGGTATGCCGCGGCGTGACGCATAGTCGCGCAACTGGTCTTCACCAATGTGTCCGACATCAAAGTAGACAGCCTTGGGATGTGCCAGCATCAGACCCGATACAGACGCATGAGGCTGCATAGCTCCGCTTTCGGTCAGACGTATTCCTATCTTAGGCATATCGACAAGTTCTGACAGAATGAAATTCAGACTCATGTCCGGCATTGAAGGATAGCCCACCGCAGGGCGTATTCCGCAATATCCGGCATTCAGTATCTCACTGACGGACAGATTCTCATGCTCTGCATATCCCCAGTAACGACGCCTCACGTCTTCGTGCAGTTTCTCTGCCGTTGCCTCAGCAAGACGGTCAGCCAACGTCTGCGACATCATTTTCAGATAGTCGTCATCGCCATGATATTTCTCCATTCCCGCATCGACAGATGTAGCGAAAACACCTATTCTGTCTGATACTCCGGACGACAGAGGACGGATAAAGTCTGCCATGCACAGGTTAGGTTCACCATCCGCCTTACGGTTTTGCTGCCTCAGGAAAGGAAGGCGTACTCCGTTTATTATAATGTCGTCGACGTCACTGTTGGCAGGGAACAGACCGAAAACGGCATGCGTGTGATAAAGATCACCCAAACCAGCAAGTATCGTCTCCGCCTCTGAGCGCAATGCAGCCTTCTCACTTGCCGGTTTACCGGACAGTCCCCACGCATGATAAAAATAAACCCAGTTTATGTAGGGTCTGACATCGTTTATATTATATTCAAACAATGCTGTCATCTGAACATCACCTGTTCACCGTGAATGTTGTCATAGAACGTTCCGTCATCGTAGACAACCTGTCCGTTACAGATTGTCTTCACCACACGCCAGTCGTATGTATGCCCTTCCATCGGACTCCATCCGCACTTGCTTCTGACCGTATCACCGGTCACAGTCCACCTGCGGTCGCGACCGACGAGCACGATATCGGCTTTATAACCCTTGCGCAGATAACCTCTGCCTCTCACCTCGAATATATCCGCCGGATTATGACACATAAGCCTGACAAGCCGTTCCATGTCCAGCACACCATTATCGACAAGTTCGAGCATCGTGACAAGCGAGAACTGAATCATCGGCATACCTGATGCGGCACGCGCACATCCGCCCTCCTTGTCTTTGAGAAGATGCGGAGCATGATCAGTACCAACGGTGGATATGGCTCCTGAAGAAAGGGCTTTGCGCAGCTCGCTGCGGTCGTAGGCGGTCTTTACAGCCGGATTGCACTTTATCCTTGTGCCAAGACGGGCATAGTCCTCATCGCTGAAGAACAGATGGGCAATGACTGCCTCGGCAGTGATGTTGCCGTCATGACCGAACAGTTCAAGCTCTTTCGCCGTACTGACATGAGCCACGTGCAGTCGTGTGCCGTAAGTACGCGCCAACTCGACGGCACGTGATGACGAGGCGTAACATGCCTCCTCGCTGCGGATAAGCGGATGCAGAGCCACATCAGGATCATCGCCGTAACGCGACTTTGCCTCAGTCATATTGGCATTTATCATGCCGGTATCCTCACAATGCACCATTACCGGCATTGTAGCATTACTGAATATCTTGTGCAAAGAGTCGTCGCTGTCAACGAGCATATTGCCTGTACTTGCCCCCATAAACAGTTTCACACCCGGCACGACATGGCGGTCGAGCGTCTGCAATGCATCTGTATTGCTGTTGGTAGCCCCGAAGAAGAAACTGTAGTTCACATGGCTTTTCTCCCTCGCAATTCTGAACTTAGCGTCGAGAGCATCAACAGATGTCGTCTGAGGCACAGTGTTGGGCATATCAAAAAACGTCGTGACCCCTCCGTATGCCGCAGCCTCGCTTTCCGTACCAATGTCAGCCTTTGCAGTAAGACCCGGTTCGCGGAAATGCACATGGCTGTCTATCACCCCGGGCAAGACAAAAAGCCCTGTGGCATCTATCTTCCTATCATAGTTGCCACAGGGAATTTCCTTACCTTCTATTACCTCGGCAATAACATCGTTCTCCATCACCAGCGAGCCATAATGGCTCCTGTCTTCGTTAACGATTATGCCGCCATATATCAGTGTTTTCATTTTTTGTCTGCCGGTTTAGCCAGTTCGTTGGGTGTAGGAGCCGCGTCCGGCGCAGGCGTTTCAGACACGGCAGCCTCTGCCTCAGGCGCGTCCTTCATACCGTTCATTATCGCCTGGTTTTCCTGAGCCTTACGATAATAGTCCTTTACATACGCATCATTCTTGAACTTATCGGTTGCCTTGCTCATGATGTCCTCTATCCATGGAGTCAGTTCCGGATAACGCTGTCCGGCAGTGACCATGAAGAACACACCCGGTCCAAGCACATTGTTGAAGTTCTCTGTCACAAATGTAGTGATAAGCTTGTCTTCCTGCACAGAAAGTTTCTGCGCCTCTACCATCAGCTTCGCATTTACCTCATCCATGTCCTTGCCGTCCATTATCGCCCTGTCGTGCGTATGGAGCAGTTCGGCTTTCTGGTTATTGAGCTGGCTGTATTTGCTGAAAAACTTGAAAAGCTCGTCATTGAGTGGTGTTCCGCTGACAGTCTGCTGTGTGGTGTTCAGCTTTATTGTTATATCTCCGTCTTCAAGAACAAGCGGCAAAATGCTTTCCTCATCCATAAAGATGTTTGCCATACACACAGAATCGAACGTTCCAGAGAATCTGAACTGCCCGTGCACCACATCGCATGAGTCAAGACTCTTGAATTCGTTGTCTTTAAGGACTTTCAGATAAAGCATCCTTCCATCCAGTGTAGAAACATTTGATGTGCCTTGAATATCGTATGTGTTCGCACAAGAAGAAAAAAGCACAATAAATAAAAAGTAAGATATCAATTTGTTCATAGAATCAGCGGTTTTACATCTGCGGAATCAAAGATAATATGTATTATTGAAGTTCAAGTTTTTTTTTACTCTATTTAAATGATATAGGTTATCTTTTATAGATTTTTTTCAGCATACTGTCATTCTTTGGATAACTCTGCAGAAATGCGGTGCATTGTATATATCTCAAGGACAGCCGCCACAAGGAGAAGCAACACCCACTTGTTGAACACATACTGGAAATACGCCACATAGTTTGTGAATACCTGTTGCATGAACCTGTATGCATTATCAACCATAAGAATACCGGACAGTACAAAGAATATGTCTGCCGTTGTCATTATTTTCTTGAGCCTCCTCACAGTGATATTATTGCCTTCATATGTCTGCATCATCTGCATCGTGGCGAACATCACAGCACCTGCAAGATAAATCCAGCACATTACTTCCTGCTGCCACATAAAGGCGAAGCATCCTGCTCCCACCACCATCAGCAGTCCTCCGACAAGGAATATTATATTCTGAGTCCTACTCAACTGTTTCATCGTTATCTGTTTCCGGTTTACTGTCATCGCTCAGCACATATATGTCCTCATCGTCGGCTTTCATGAAATAACGCTCGCGGGCAATTTTCTCAAAGGCTTCAGGATTTGTCCTCAGCTCTCTGAGCTGTTTTGAGTCAGACTCGTATATGGAGCGGTATTTCTCAATCTCCGCATTCATATCGCTTATCTGCAATTCGAGCTGTACCCTCCTGACGAAACTGTTCTCGTCAAGAAAGCCCACGACCAACACTCCCACTACTATCGTAATGACATATTTATAGTGTCCGATGAGATTGATTATTGGTACTAAACGTTTCATTAATGATTATTTGGATGCAAACTTAATTAAAAAAAATCATTTTTGACCAGTTATGATGTAAAAAAAAACATAACTTTACATAAAACGGTTATATATATAATATGTATAAGCTGCCTTTCCAAATTAACCGATATTATAACGGTTCTCAGATGTAATCCATATCTATAGCATCATATTATAAAGAATCAGTTATTTATTTTTCCTCTTCTGATTTGGCATAATATCGTATACTGTACAATATCTGCGAATATAGAAAAAACAACACTTTTTAATTTGCAATGCGCCAGCCTTTCACTATCTTTGCATAAGATAAGCTGCACTCGGGAAATTAAGAGCAAGCTCTCTTTCCACTCATTTGCACTATCTTTGCATAAGATAAGCGGCGGTTCGGCAACAAAAAGCAAGTCAGCACTGCGACAGCCCGCATCGCATTTGCACTGAATGAATACAATAAAAAAACATAATACGACATATAAAAACAAATAAAATATTTTCACTAACCGTATGGAAGAATACATTGTTTCGGCAAGAAAATACAGACCGGCAACGTTTGACTCGGTTGTAGGGCAATCCGCTCTCACCACAACTTTGAAAAACGCGGTAAAGAGCGGTAAGCTTGCACACGCCTACCTGTTCTGCGGTCCGAGAGGTGTCGGCAAGACCACATGTGCCAGAATATTCGCCAAGGCAATAAACTGCATGCACCCCACCGCCGAAGGAGAGGCTTGCAACGAGTGCGAGAGTTGCCGTGCCTTCAACGAACAGAGATCGTTTAACATCTTCGAACTTGACGCCGCGAGCAACAATTCTGTGGAAAACATCAAGTCGCTTATGGACCAGACACGGATACCACCGCAGGTGGGACGCTACAAGGTGTTCATCATAGACGAGGTGCACATGCTGTCCACCGCAGCGTTCAACGCATTTCTGAAGACTCTTGAGGAACCTCCAGCACATGTGATATTCATTCTTGCCACAACAGAGAAGCACAAGATTCTGCCTACAATCATCTCCAGATGCCAGATATACGACTTTGAACGGATGACCGTACAGAACACCATCGACCATCTGAAAATGGTGGCTGAGAAGGAAGGTATAACTTATGAGGAGGAAGCTCTTGCACTCATAGCAGAGAAAGCGGACGGAGGCATGCGCGACGCACTGTCGATATTCGACCAGGCAGCGAGCTACAGTCAGGGCAACATTACATATCAAAAGATAATAGAAGACCTCAATGAGCTTGACTCCGACAACTATTTCCGCATCACCGACCTTGCTTTCGAGAACAAGGTGACAGACATAATGATGCTGCTCAACTCCATAATTGCCAAAGGATTTGACGGAGGCAACCTCATAACAGGTCTTGCCGCACACATGCGCAACGTGCTTATGGCTAAGGACAAGCAGACTGTCACTCTGCTCGAAGTAAGCGAGAAGCAGCGACAGAAATACGTGGAACAGGCGGCAAAATGTCCGGTGAAATTCCTATACAAGGCACTGAAGATAATGAACGAGTGTGACATCAACTACCGTCAGAGCAGCAACAAACGGCTGCTTGTAGAACTGACACTCATACAGGTGGCACAAATAACGCAGCCCGACGACGACACACCGGGCGCGGGGCGTAGCCCCAAGCGACTGAAATCCCTGTTTAAGAACATTGTCATGTCCCGTCCAAAAGCGGCTCAGCAGGTGGCTGTGGCGGGGAAAAAGCTCAGTTATAAGACAGAACGGACTGCTGAAGCGGCTACCATTGCCAGTGAGCCGACAGCGGAAGAGTCTGTCAAACCGAATCCGATGACAAAAAAACTGAAGCTTGACAACATCGGAATAACTTTTGCCGGAATAAAAAAAGCGGAAACCGAAATAAAAGCCGTAAAGGAACCGGAGGTAAAAAACAAAGACGAGAACGAGACTTTCGACCAGGACTTTCTCGAACTGCAATGGCTATCCATGTGCAAGCGGATGCCGCCAAAGATGATAGGTCTTGCGTCACGCATGCGCAACATGACACCACGCATCACCAGACATCCCAACATCGAGCTTACTGTAGACAATCAGAACCTGCTCGATCAGGTGAATGAGATAAAAGGGCGGATACGCGCTACGCTGGCAGAGGCTCTGCACAACGGAAACATACAGATAGAGCTGAAGCTGGCAAAGGCTGAGGAAGTCGGCCCGATGCTCACACCTAAAGAGATGTTCGATGAAATGAGAAAGAAAAACCCCATCGTCGACAAAATGTGCGCCACACTCAATCTTGAGCTTGCCTGACAAACAGCCGACATGATAAAAGACAGCAGAAACGACGCAACGACGCACACGTTTCTGCTGTCTTTCTCATATTATATCGTACAAACATCATACATAAACAGCAGGTGTTTTCCTTGTCTCCATATAAAAATCGGACATTGGAAAGCCAATCGTAAAATCCACATTTTATTGCCAGCCGCTCATTCCTCCGGCTCTCTGCTGCCGTCATATTGTCTTTCATGTTTTACCGATGTTGTCATCCAAATCCACGATAAAAGCAGAAACCAATCCGTATGACAGCAGCACAAAATACGTGTTAAGCCTGATGATTCTGTTTAAATGAGCGGCATACCTGCCTCACGGCACTCTTCACGCATATCCTCAGGCCATATGCTTGCCTGTATCTCACCTATGTGAGCCTTGTGAAGCAGCAGCATGCACAGACGGCTCTGCCCTATACCGCCGCCAATGCTGAGCGGTAGTTTCCCGCCAAGCAGCTGACGGTGAAAATACAATTGCGCTCTATCCTCTTTGCCTTCAAGAGCAAGCTGGCGCAGCAACGCCTCACGGTCGACCCTTATTCCCATTGACGACAATTCAAAAGAACGTCCCAACAGCGGATACCATATCAGTATGTCACCGTTCAGACCGGCATGTCTGTCGTCTGTAGGCGTAGACCAGTCGTCGTAGTCGGGTGCGCGTCCATCGTGCTTCTTCCCGTCCGACAGTTTTCCACCTATACCCATAAGGAACACCGCACCATATTTCCTGCATATCTCATCCTCGCGTTCCTTCGGAGAAAGAGACGGATACATTCCGAGCAAATCCTCACTATGTATGAAGTGTATCTTCTCCGGCAGAAACGGTTTCAGCTCCGGATAGGTCTCACACGTGAGATACTCTGTGCGTAGGATGGCTGAATAAATGCGCTCCACCACATTCTTCAGATACCCGACATTGCGCTGGCAGGATGTTATCACAGCTTCCCAGTCCCACTGGTCCACATAAAGCGAGTGCAGGTTGTCCAGTTCCTCATCCGCGCGTATGGCATTCATGTCGGTATAGATTCCGTATCCCGGCTCTATGCCATATTCCGCCAGAGTGAGCCGTTTCCACTTTGCCAGCGAATGGACCACCTCAGCCTCCGCCTCACCAAGATCCTTTATGTGGAACGTGACAGGACGTTCCACTCCGTTCAAATCGTCGTTTATTCCGAGACCTTTCAAGACGAAGAGCGGTGCTGTGACACGGCTGAGGCGCAACTCGGTAGAAAGATTCTCTTGAAAAAAATCCTTTATAAGTTTTATCCCCTGCTCTGTGCGTTTCATATCAAGCAGTGCCTTATATCCTTCAGGCTTTATCAGTTTGCTCATATATATCCGTTTTTATATTAACAGATGCAAAGATAAATAATAAAAACCGAAATATAGAAAGAAAACTATAGAAATTTAATTACAAAATGACACATCACCAATACAATCAATTACACGATTACCGCTGGCGGTTACCTCTTTTCCACACAAACATACAAAGACGACAACTGTCTGTCATGAATTGTTGAAGACCTTGCTACAGTCACATAAATCCAATAATCATTATTTTGTTAATATTAATGTAATATGCGCTTATTCAACATATTAAATGACTATCTTTGCATAAGATAAGCTGCACTCGGCAATGTAAGAGCAAGCTCTAATTACGCTCGTTTGCATTATCTTTGCATAAGATAAGCTTCGGCTCGGCAATATCAAGCCTGGTAAAACTGCGTTTCACCGCCTTGCTGCTGCACTCGCCTTGCATTATCTTTGCATAAGATAAGCTGCACTCGGCAATGTAAGAGCAAGCTCTCATTGCACTCGTTTGCATTATCTTTGCACATTAATATATTTTACACATCACAATATGATTTCAGGCTTGGCAAATACCAGAACGGACACGCAACCCGACAAGACACTCCGCGTACTTGTTGTAGACATCGTAGCCAGCACACCGACATTCGTATACTCACACGTGAAAATAATCTCGGGTGATGTAATACTGGTCAACGACATGAAAGACTGGCTGAGCAGACACCGCGACAGCGCATGGGCGAGATTAACATTGCCATTGTGGAGGATGGCTTACAGTTTGAGACGGCGCACAAGAAACGGTCTCTCTCCTTACGACAGGTTGCTCGCAAGATGGATACAGAAAGAACGTTTTGACGTGGTGTTTGCCGAATTCGGTCCTGCTGCGGCAGCCATGCTGTCAGTATGCAAGAAAGCCGGTGTGCCCTTAGTGCCGTGCTTTCATGGATATGACATCACTAAAAGGAAAGTGGTGGAACAGCATCAGGAAGGCTACCGGCAGCTCTTCGCATACGCTACATCCGTCATCTCGGTAAGCCACTTCCTTTCCTGCCGTCTGATTAAAGCGGGCTGTCCGCCGGAGAAGCTGGTATACTCGCCATGTTTGCCGGAAGAATCTTTTTATGAGATACAGGGACAGTCAGACAGACCGCTCCTTGTGTTCTGCGGCAGATTTGTATACAAGAAATGTCCGCAAGCGTTATTGTTGGCTTTTGCCCGTATATGCAAGCAACATCCGGAGGCACAGCTGATCATGGCAGGTTCAGGCGAACTGTTGTATTACACCATGCAACTGTGCCGTTTTTTGGGAATAGACCGTCAGGTGGCATTCCCCGGACGAATCACTCAAGAGAAATTCCGCGAGCTGCTCACGCACGCCCGCGCCTATGTGCAGCATTCCATTACGGCACACGACGGTGACTCGGAAGGTTCACCCGTCGCCATCATGGAGGCACAGGCAGCAGGAGTGCCGGTCATCTCAACCAGACACAGTGACATTCCGACCATTGTAATCCATCACAAGACAGGATTTCTAGTTGAGGAGGGTGACATTGAGGGGATGGCACGACATATGGCATTCGTGCTCGAAAACCCGGATGCGGCACGCCAGATGGGAAGACTGGCTAAAGAACACATGCTAAGAAAATACCCGAAAAGGAGTGAAGCCGACATCATTAACGACACTCTGCATCAGGCTGTACAAACATACAGACAGAATAGACACTGAATGGATTTATCGACATAACATACAATTTAACGAGACATGACACCCCTGATACTTGATAAACCAACGTCCGAAGCGACTGCTTTTTCCATAATAATCCCGCATTATAACACATCCGGACTGCTCCAACGCCTGCTTGACACCATCCCTACACGCGACGACACGGAGATTATAGTGGTGGACGACGCAAGCCGGCAAGATGAGCTTAAGGCTGTCCGACAATGTTGCGGGAACAGGACACGGCAAGCGCGTCTCTTATGCCGCGACACGAACGGAGGAGGCGGTGCGGCACGGAACGACGCGATGAGAGCGGCGCGTGGGCGATGGCTGATGTTTGCTGATGCGGATGATTATTTTTTACCATCATTAGGCACGGTTCTTGACCGTTATGCCTGTAATGAAACATACGACGCAGTGTTTTTCCCTCCCATCGGAAAAGGGAGCCACAAAAGCACGGCGGACAAAGTGGCAGAACTGTGCATGAAATGGAAGTCCGATCCACAAAAATACGACAACAGGATGAGATACGGATTTGTGGGACCGTGGAGTAAAATGGTGAAAAGACAGTTCGCACAAGAGCAGGGGCTCTACTTCTACTCCACGAGAAAACAAAACGACTTTCCATTCAACATAATGCTGGGTAAAAACTTAAAACACTTCACCGTAGACGAGACACCGATATACTGTTGGGACAGGATTAATACAAGCACATCCGACCGATACGACCTACAGGCATGCCGTGACTCACTATGGGTATATGCGCAAGCCATACATTATCTTAATGATATGGACACGGAGCATTTCAAAAGAATCTATATCCATTCGCTTTGCAAATACATTCTGATGCATCCTACATTAATCATCGAAGGTCTCGAGGAACTGCAGCAAATGGGATGTCCTCCGGAAAGAGCGTGCAGTCTCATAACCGATATCTGCATGAAGGAAAACGCCACGCTCTTGAAATATATTATAATCAGCACACCTTCGGAACGTCTGAAAGCAGAGTGTGTCAAGGCGTTGACAAAAGCAAACAACCATGGTCCTGCCGGATATTAGACATGTTGCATTAAAGCCGGATCTGCCATCATACTTTATCCCGATTATGTTCTGCTACCATACATGTTGGTCTCCGGACAACCGACAATTGTCTTACCTGAAACAAACATCCGGCAACCGGACAAAAAGAGTTCCGGTTCCGGATGTCTGCAGATTTCGATATTTCTATACGGCGAACAACTTTTTACGCACAGTATAAGTATGGCGCACCCGACAAACCCTGTGGGGAGGACGCACGGATGCTAACCCAAAACTGT
>ENA-OROZ01000823-OROZ01000823.1-human-gut-metagenome-genome-assembly--contig:-NODE-823-length-32234-cov-5.409366_pt1 | contig 32234 bp, 28 predicted proteins | sample MGYA00242138_ERZ509066 | MGnify/ENA primary metagenome ERZ509066 (study PRJEB26280, sample SAMEA2338691) | human gut metagenome | biome: human gut; feature: human-associated habitat; material: faeces... | reverse complement strand
AGCCCGCATTCCTCCCGGGGCTCAAGCCCCGGGCTTCCTGCGGGAAATTCTGTGAGCGAAGAAAACCGCTCAGCGCTGATAAAACCGTCCGCTGCACGGGCGCGCTCAGCGAGCTTTTGCGCAAGCACGAGATAGCGCTCCCGGCCGCCCGGAACAAATTCCGCCTCAAACAGGACAACCACAGACATTAATGACTCCGCATCAGGATTTTGATGCGGTGAGCGTATGATCTCCGAACATAGATCAAACAGCATTTAACATGGATAAATCAACAAAAGAAGCAACAGAAGGATGGCGCTGGTTTTCCCGTGACTTCGTGCTCGGACAGGAGCGTCCTGAACACCGACACGCGGACGCGCAGCTTCTTTACGCAATGAGGGGCGTGATGCTTGTAAAAAGCGGTACGGTGCGCCGTATCATCACGCCCAACCAGGCACTTTGGATTCCGGCGGGAACGCCGCACGCGATTCATTTTCTGTCGAAAACCGCGATGCGTACGCTCTACTTTGCAAAAGCGCCGGAGCGCATGCGTGTGTTGCGTACCCTCTCCATTACGCCGCTCATCAGGGAGCTGATGGGAACACTGTTTCTTAAAAACCTCAGTACCAAAACCAACGGCCTCATGACGGCACTGATTCTTCAGCTTGTGCAGGAAGCACCGGTCACGCCGGCTGATCTTGCACTGCCGGCAGAAACCGGTCTGAGGCGCACGGCGGAAATGATTCTCTCCAAAGGCCTCTGGAACACACCCCTGGAGCAGTTTGCAGCCGCACTCAACATGACGCCCGTCACATTTTCGCGGCACTTTCAAACAGACACCGGCATGACATTTCGGGACTGGCGGCACCGCGCGCGGCTCACGCTGTCAATGGAACTGCTCGCGCAGGGACTCACGGTCAAACAGACGGCGCTGCGTCTCGGATTTTCGGACCCCTGCGTCTTTACGGCCGCGTTCAGGCGCCTTTTCGGCGCCACACCCACGGCACTCATGCGCAACCATACAAAGCCCGCGGCTACCTGAAATAATCCTCTCACAACTTTTGGGGCTTTTCTCTTTTATGCGGTTACTTCACTCCTCCGACTGGCATCTGGGCAGAACGCTTTGCGGCGAGCGGCGCGATGCGGCCTTTAAGGCCTTTCTTGACTGGCTGCTTGAGCTCATTGATGCCCGCGCAATCGACACGCTTCTGATCGCAGGCGACATCTTCGATTCGGCGATGCCCCCGATTTCAGCCCAGAACCAGTACTACGAATTCCTGGCGGCACTGCGCACCCGCACGGCCTGCCGCAACGTCATCATTGTTTCGGGTAACCACGATTCCGCGCTCTTTCTTGACGCGCCGGGCGCACTTTTAAACGCCTTAAATATCCGCGTGATCGGGCGTGCTGCGGAAAACCCCGAAGACTCGGTCGTTGCAGTGACTGACAGTAAAGGTGCAACCGAAGCCGTTGTCTGCACCGTTCCATTTTTGCGTGAAAGCGATCTGCATACGCTCACGGATGCCGACACACTCACCAACCGCACCGAGCGGATTACTGAAAGCGTCGCAGGTCACTACCGCAAAAGTACGGACGCTGCACTGCGCCTTTACCCGGCTCTCGAAGCGAGCCTCCCCCTTATCGTCACGGGGCATCTTTTTGCCCGCGGCGGCAAGACCGGCACGAGCGAACGGGAGCTCTATGTAGGAAGCCTCGGCGACGTCCCGGACAGCGTCTTTCCCCCTGAAGCCGACTATGTGGCGCTAGGCCACCTGCACCGGCCGCAGACCGTAGCCGGCAACCCCGCGCACCGTTACTGCGGGTCACCGATGGCGCTTGACTTTTCCGAGGCCGCCGGCCGCCACTGTGTAAACCTTGTCACCTTTAACGGCAAAACGCCCGCCGTTGAAGAAATCGACGTTCCCGCCTTTGACCGGCTCGCGCACATTGAGGGCGACGAAGCCGCAATCTCTGAGGGGCTCGCAAAGCTCGCGCAGGAAAAAACGCCGGTCTTGGCTGAAGTCATTCACACGGGAGACACGCCGCTCACCGGCCTTGAAAAACTCTGCCGGGACGTGACCGAAAAGTCCTGCGTCAAAATCCTGCGTGTTTCTGACCGCGGCTACGTCCGGGCCGTACTTTCCGGCCAGGACACCGCCAAAAGCATTGCCGATCTCACGCCCGAAGAAATCTTTGAACTGCTTTTAAAGCAAAAGTCTGTGGCTGAAACCGAAAAAGAGGCGCTGCGCACGGCCTACCGCAGCATTTTGGAAACGCTCGCACAAAACGACGTTCCCGCCGGAGACAATCATGCGCATTGAAGTAATCCGCCTCACCAACCTCAATTCCCTTGCGGGCGCCTGGGAAATCGATCTCACCGATCCCGTGTACGGTGCCGAAGGCATTTTTGCGATTACCGGTCCCACTGGGGCGGGAAAGTCGACGATTCTCGATGCCGCAGCGCTTGCGCTTTACGGAAGAACACCGCGGCTTGACAAGGTCAATAAGTCCGAAAACGAGATCATGACCCGCGGCTGCGGCGTTGCCTCTGCGGAAGTGATCTTTTCCACGGGTTCGGGGCGCTACCGCGCCGAATGGCACCAAAACCGCGCGCACGGCAAACCCGAGGGGGCCCTTCAGGACTACACAAAGCGCCTCTCGCGGGAAACGGCGCCCGGCACCTGGGAAGTGCTCGCGGCCGAGAAAAAAGCGGTGGTTGACGCAAAGATCGTTGAACTCACCGGCATGGACTACGACCAGTTCACGCGCTGCGTGCTTTTGGCCCAGGGCGATTTTGCGGCGTTTTTAAAGGCCGACGCTGACGTGCGTGCCGCAACGCTTGAGCAACTGACCGGCACCGAAATCTACAGCCGGATTTCCATTGAAGTGCAGCAAAAGGCCGCGGCTCAAATGAAGGCTCTTGCCGACCTTGAGGAACGGCACAACGCCGTGGGGCTTCTGACCGATGAAGCGCGCACTGAACTTGCCGCACAAAAAGAGGCCTGTGCCAAAGAAAGTGCTGCGGCTGACGTTGAGCGCAAGCGGCTTGAAGCTGTGATCGTCCGCTACGACGCGCTTCACAAAGCCGAAACTGAACTCACCGAAATCCGCGTCCGGCAGGAAAAAGCACGGGCTGAGAACACGCTTTTAAACCCGGAACGCGAAAAACTCGCAGCGCACCGCGCAGCCGCTCCTTTAACAGCCGATGCCCGCCGTGCCGAAGAAGCCCGTCAGTCCGTCAGGGACGCTGACACCCGCGCCAAGGCCGCTCAGGACGCGGCACGCACGGCGCAGACGCAGGCAGACAAAGCCCGCTCGGACCTCACCGCCGCGAAAGACCGTGCGCTCAAGGCTCAGAGTGACTACGAAAGGCTCCTGGCCGTCATTCCGGAAGTGAAGACACTCGATCAGTCCGCGGTAAAACTCACAGCCGAAACGGAAGAACTCAGAAAGCGGGAAACGCTGCTCAAAAACGAAACGGAAACCATCACCCGGGAAATCCAGACACTGCAGGCAACGGTCACAAAGACACAGGCCGATCTTGCCGCAGCCTCATGCTTTGTCAGGGAAAACGCCGCGTTGGCAGGGCTCACGGAAGCGCTTCCCGGGCTATCGGCCGCACTGCAGTCCGTGATCACGGCAACCGCTGATCAGCAAAAAGCGGCGGCTGAAGCACAAGCCGCGAAGACAACTGCCGAAGAGGCAAACAAAGCCTATAAGGCCGTTCTTCCTCAGGCTGAAGAGGCTAAAAAGAAGAAAGAAGCACTCAAAAAAACAGGGCTTGAAACGCGGGAGCGGCTCACCAAGCTTCTTGACGGAAAAACAGAAGAGACCCTGCACTCTGAGGTGACCGCGGGCGAAAAAGTCCTCGGCAATTTAAAGCGCCTTCCGGAACTTCTCGCCGCCCTCAGTGAAAGCCGGGAAACGCAGGCGCGTCTTCAGAAGGAAAAGGAGGAAAAAGCCCGACTTCTTGCTCAAACCCGCACGAGCGTCACGGCAACGGAAGAAGCACTTAAAGCCGTGGAGACGGCCGTCACGGCGCTTGAAGGGCAACTCGCCGCCCTGGACCTTGTGGCGCGGCTTAAGGTTGAGCGCACCAAACTCACCGAGGGTCACCCCTGTCCCCTGTGCGGTGCGACGCATCACCCCTGGGCGCACGAAAGTCCGGAAGCGGATACCGCGGGCATCTCGGCTCAGTTAAAGGACCAGAAAACCCGGGAAGCAAAACTCAAAACAACGCTGGACGAAAGCCGCCTGTCTTACGCGCGGCTTGAAGCACAGTGCACGGAACTTGATAAGCGCCTCGCAGAAGCTGACACCGCCGGCAACAAGTGCCTGACAGCCCTTACCGGACAATCAGCGCTCTGCGGGTTTTCCGAAGTGCCGTCAGCCGATACGATAAACCGCCGGATTACGGAACTCATGGCGCAGCAGACCGCCGGTCTTAAGCGTCTGACCGACATCCGCTCGGTCTCCGCTGATCTCATGCGTCTGCGGGAAAGTTACGCAAAACTTGAGGAAAAGAACAACGCCCTCACCGCACAGGAAGCCTCCCTCAAAGCACAAAATGATGCTGCTCAAAAGACGCTTGCCGAAGCCCGCAAACGCGTCTCAGATTCGGACCTGACGCTCACGGCTGCCCTCAGCGCCTACCGGAAACTCACCGCACCCTACGCTGAAGACACGGTGTCGGCTCAAAACTCTGATGCGCTTTACAAACGCCTTAAAGACGCGTCACTGCGCTACGAAAAAGCCAAAAAAGATCAGACAGACCTGCAGGCGCACTGCGATAAGACCACGGCTGAAGAAAACGGCAAAAAGACGCTTTTAACCGCAAAATCACAGACGGCTACGAGAGCTTCATCCGAACTCAAAACCCACACAGAAGAACTCGCCCGGATTCAGTCCCGGCGCCGAGAGCTTTTCGGCGCGCAAAATCCCGACACCGCGGAAAAAACGGCCGTCACGGCGCGCGATGCGGCACAAAAAGCGCTCGCCGCCGCAGAGACTGCCGCAAAAACAGCTGACGCCGAAGTGACCCGCACGCAGACGGAACTCAAGGCCTCTGTTGAGTTTCTTACCAAAGCTCAGAGTCTTCTCACTCAGACGGAAGCGGCCTGGACAGCGCTTCTTGCTGAAAAAGGGTTTGAAAACGAAGCAGCCTGGGCTTCTCACCTCATGACCGACACAGCAGCGCAGGCGCTTGAAGTCAAGATTGCCGCTGCCGAACAGTCTGTCATCGAACTCACGGCGCTTTTGCGGGAGAAAACAGCAAAAACCCAGGAACTCAAAAACCAAACCATGCGGGATGACACCGAAGAGCGTGTGCGGCAGCAGGCTGCAGAGGCCGCCGCCCGCATCCGCGCCAACACCCTGCGCACCGGAGAACTCAGCCAGCAGCTCGCCGCGGACGATGAGCGGCGCAAAACCGCGGGGCAGATTGCCGAAGAGATACGGCGTCAGGAAGCTGTCTGCAAAACCTGGTCTACGCTTAATGCGCTCATCGGGTCGCATGACGGCAAACGCTACCGCGAGTTTGTGCAGGGCATTACCTTTGAGCGGCTGATCGCCAACGCCAATCAGTCGCTGTCTGAACTCACCGACCGCTACCTCTTGGTACGAAACCAGGCTCAGCCTCTCACGCTTGACGTGATCGACAACTGGCAGGCGGGTACCGTGCGCTCGGCCAAAAACCTTTCGGGCGGCGAATCCTTCATCGTCAGTCTCGCACTCGCGCTCGGCCTTTCGCGTATGACCGGAAGCTCAATCCGGGTGGATTCGCTCTTTTTGGACGAGGGCTTCGGCACGCTTGACGAAGACGCCCTCAACACGGCACTCGGGATGCTCGCGGGGCTTCGCAGTCAGGGAAAACTGATCGGCGTGATCTCTCACATCAGTCAGATCCGCGAGCGTATTCCGGTACGTATTGAAGTACGCCGCAAGGCGGGCGGCGTCAGTGAGCTCGCCGGTCCCGGCATCCGGCAGAAAGCGGCGGAAAAGACTGTTAAGAAGGAACGGGTAAGATAAAGAATTTATGAATAAATTCTTCATATCCGTTCATCGCTGCTGGTGATTATTCATAAATCGACGGTTTTAAAGCTGTCGGTTACGCAGCAGATATTGGCGCATTCCCGCTGAAGCCCTCCCCAAACTTCGGGAGCCGGCTGTGTTCAAAGTATCATCGGGGAAAAAACGGACGGCGTTCAGATATGCCGGACAAACAAAAACCGCTCAAAGTCATCAGACCCGGCGGCTCAGCGCAGTACTTTCGCAAGTACCGGAAAGAAATTGTATGGTGCGCGATACTCGCTAGCGAAGGATTGCTAAGAGCCTTTACAAAACAATCCCTAACGTCTGGATGTGCTTAAGCGTACACCCAAACGAAGCACGCATTCGGTTCTGAAGTCATGCACCTTTTAAGTCATTGGGTGATATAAATACCATGTTTGTAACATAACGGACTTTTGGCACAAATGATCGTTGGGTATATCAGAGTCAGCACTCTCGACCAGAACGCCGACCGACAGCACGTCGCTCTTAATGCGGCCCATGTAGAGAAAATCTACGAGGATCATATATCCGGGGCGAACACCGATCGCGCACAATTTCAGGCCATGATGCAGTTCCTGCGCGAGGGTGACGAACTTGTCGTTCTAAGCCTTGACCGGCTTGCTCGCAATCTGCGGGATCTGCTGGACACCGTGGAGACACTTGGCAAGCGAGGCGTTAGCGTCCGGTTTCTGAAAGAGAACCTTCTGTTCGATGCGAGATCGAATGCAGATCCCACTTCAAAGCTCATGCTTTCTATGGTCGGTGCATTTGCAGAGTTTGAGCGCTCCATGATCCGCTCGCGTCAGGCCGAGGGCATCGCACTTGCCAAGGCCCGTGGTGCGTACATGGGGCGTCCCCGCTCCGTGACTGACGAGCAGATCTCCAAGCTCAAGGCCACTCTCGCGCAAGGGGTGCCGCTGACCAAGGCAACGCGCAAAGTAGGCATCAGCAGAACAACAGCGTACCGATACCTTGCAGTTGCCAAGCAGTTGGGAGCTAAGCATGAGTGAGCAACCTGAAAGCACTGAACGGGTAGAAAACTTTCAGCGGGAGCAGATTAAGCTGGTCGATTTCAATAGTTATCCGCTTGCCGATGTGTTACCTGACTTACTCAAGGATAGGACGCTCGGAAAGAACATTGTGTTTGCAACAGATGGATACGAAGACCTGATTACTGGGGGCACGGCTCGTTCAGAAATCACTGCGGAAATCCTGAGAGCAAATTCAGGACTTATTCAGCCGCGAGTTTGTAAGAGCCAGGAACAGCAAGCAGCCAGGACAAGAGAAAAGGCAGAGGTTTTCACGCCTTCATGGCTGTGCAACCACATGAACAACCATTGCGACAAGGAGTGGTTCGGTCGAGACGGCGTGTTCAACGTAGAAACCGACCAAGGCTGGACAACCAATGAAGAAGCGGTGGTCTTCGATCCCCCCAAAGGTTGGAAAGAATACGTCCAATCCACGCGTCTTGAAATCACTTGCGGGGAGGCTCCCTATCTTGTGTCTAGGTACGATGCTGCGACTGGGGTTCTTATTCCCGTTGGAGATAGAATCGGGATACTCGACCGTAAATTGCGCGTGGTGAATGAAAACACCAAGCAGCAGGATGATTGGTTGAGATGGACGCTGAAAGCGTTTCAGAGCGTTTATGGCTATGAGTTTCAGGGGGACAGTCTGCTTCTTGCCAGAGCCAATCTCCTGCTGACCTTTACTGAGTATCTGAAAGTACGCTGGGCAAGAGCTGCGACCATAGATGAGCTGAACAAAATTGCCGATGTTATTTCATGGAACTTGTGGCAGATGGATGGATTGAAGTGCTGTCCGCCCTTCTACGAGCCTGCCAAGGAAAACGAGCAGTTCTGTCTGTTCGACATATCTGAAAGCAAAGAGGAATCTGCCGATTCAATGATCTATGACTGGGAAGCAAAAGCCACCGTTCCTTACAAGAATCTCAAAAAGAGGGAAAGATGAAGTTTGATTTTGTTATTGGCAACCCTCCATATCAGGAGCAAACGATTGGTGACAACAAGGGGTTTGCTCCGCCAGTCTATGATAAGTTTATTGATGGGGCGATGGCTATTTCGGACAAGGTTGAGTTAATCCACCCAGCGAGATTTTTATTCAATGCAGGCAGCACGCCAAAGGCATGGAACGAGAAGATGCTCGATAATTCTCATTTCAAGGTCTTGCGGTACGAAGAAAACGCATCAAATATTTTTAGCAACACTGACATCAAGGGCGGTGTTGCCATATCTTATTATGATAAGTCTCAGAATTTCGGGAAGATTGGTGTGTTTACAAAACACAAGGAGCTTAATGGAATATTGAAAAAGTTTACTCAAAAGACAAATTTACAAGTCTGACCTCAATAATTCACACACAGACAAAGTTCGACCTCGATAAGCTCTACGCCGACTATCCTGATGCAAAGAATATTATCGGAAGCGGGGGCGCGGACAAGCGACTCAGAAACAACATTTTTGAGAAAATTGAATTGTTTACCGACGCGAAAACCAGTCGCACGGATGTTGCTATTCTTGGAGTGGAGAAGAACAAAAGAACAACAAAATACATCCACCAAAAGTACATAGATCAGACTCATGGAAACCTGAATGACTGGAAGGTTCTGGTCGTTCGAGTTAATGGTTCTGGAGAATTCGGAGGAGTCTTGAGCACCCCGTTCTTGTCCAAACCCCATGAAGGGTACACGCAGACATATATTGGCATCGGCGCGTTTGAAAACGCACAGCAGGCCGAGAACGCGCTGAAATATGTCAAAACCAAGTTTTGCAGAGCCATGTTGAGCATCCTCAAGGTTACGCAGGACAACAGCAGGGATACATGGAAATATGTTCCTTTAGAAGATTTCTCTAGCAATGGCGAAATAAATTGGGGTGTTGATGTTTCTACTGTTGACAGACAGCTTTACAAAAAATACGGCTTAACAGAGGGTGAGATTTCCTTTATAGAGGCGAATGTTAAGGAGATGGAGTGATGGCTAAGATTTCTCTGAAGACATCCTCTCGCATTATTCCGATGGTCTATGCCTACTCTACGCCCCAGATTAAAGAGCACAACGGCTGGACAAAGATTGGTTACACGGAAAAACAGGACGTAGATACGCGCATTGCACAGCAGACACACACGTCCGACACTAAAGTGAAACTTGAGTGGAAGGGCAACGCAACCTACGACGATGGATCCGGCCGAAGGTTTACCGACAAGGAGTTCCATGCCTACTTGCGCAAGGATGGCGTTGAGAACAAAAAGGGAACGGAGTGGTTCCACATCGACGGCCCGAACGGATTTTCCAAGTTTACGGCTTTCCGCATGGACGGCGGTGTGCATACCCAATACGACGTTATTCCGTACACGCTGCGCAAGGAGCAAGCTGAGGCGGTTGCTCTCACCAAGAAATATGTTGAGGCCAACGCGGAGGACGGCCAATTCCTGTGGAACGCCAAGCCCCGCTTCGGCAAGACGCTTTCCGTCTACGACCTCTGCAAGCAACTCAATTTCAAGAAGGTCTTGATCGTTACGAATCGCCCTGCAATCGCTAACTCGTGGTACGAGGACTACGAGAAGTTTATGGGCGATGCCTCCGGGTTCAAATTCGTCAGCGAAAGCCCTGCCCTTCGCGACAAGCGTCTTGTGCTGACCAGGGAGCAGTATGTCGGATGTGGCAACTTCGGACTGATTGAGTTTCTGAGCCTTCAGGATTTGAAGGGATCGCTCTATTTCGGCGGCAAGTTCGACAAGCTCAAGGAACTCACCGAAATCACTTGGGACATGCTCGTGATTGACGAGGCCCACGAGGGCGTCGATACGCTCAAGACCGATACCGCATTCGATCACATCAAGCGAAATTTCACCCTGCACCTGTCGGGAACTCCGTTCAAGGCTCTCGCGAACGACAAGTTTGCCGACAACGAGATTTACAACTGGACGTATGCCGACGAGCAGAAGGCCAAGCGTGAGTGGGCCGGTGCCCCGGACGAAAACAATCCGTATGAGAAACTGCCCTGTCTGAACCTCTTCACCTACCAGATGTCCGAAATCGTCCGTGACGAAGCCGAGCGCGGTGTCGAGATCAACGGCGAGACGGAGGAATATGCGTTCGACCTGAACGAGTTCTTCGAGACGAAGAATGGACGCTTTATCCACGACGAGAGTGTGACGAAGTTCCTTGATGCACTGACCACGCAGGAGAAGTTCCCCTTCTCCACCGATAAACTCCGAGCGGAACTCAAGCATACGTTCTGGATTCTCAACCGCGTCGATAGCGCCAAGGCGCTTGCAAAGAAACTCCAGGAGCACCCCGTTTTCTCGCAGTATGAAATCGTGCTTGCTGCCGGAGACGGGAAGCTCGACGATGCCGAGGAAACACAGCTTTCAATCACCAAGGTTAAGAAGGCGATTGCTGAGCATGACTTCACCATCACGCTGTCCGTCGGTCAGTTGACTACGGGCATCACCATCCCTGAGTGGTCTGCCGTTCTGATGCTCAGCAACATGAAGAGTCCGGCTCTGTACATGCAGGCTGCGTTCCGTTCGCAGAATCCATGGACGTATTCCGAAAACGGGGAATACTTCATGAAGGAGAACGCCTACGTGTTCGACTTCGACCCTGCCAGAACGCTGACCATCTTTGATGAGTTCGCTAACGATCTTTCAAGCGGAACGTCCGGCGGCAAGGGCAATACGGACGAGCGCAAGCAGCATGTCCGCGAACTGCTGAACTTCTTCCCCGTCATTGGCGAGGACGAGAACGGCGAGATGATTCCGCTTGACGCGGAAAAGGTGCTGTCCATTCCGCGCAAAATTCGCTCTCTTGAGGTGGTGCGCCGTGGCTTCATGTCGAACTACCTTTTCCAGAACATCAGTGGGATTTTTGGCGCTCCGCAGGCTGTCATCGACATCATTTCCAAGTTCCAGCCTGTTCAGGAACCCAAGGCAAAACCAATCGACATCACGCCGACAACAAAGGATGATCTCAACCTCAATCAAAACGGCGATGTGGAGATTCCGCAGGAGCAGGTTGTAGGAACCGCTGCCGAAGTGTTCGGACCGAAGATCTATGGCGAGAAGGCTCAGGAAGAAATCAAGCAGCAGGTGGCAGAGCTGATCGACAGTGCAAGTTCAGAATCCACCAACGCGGTGCAGACCGCTTTCGACACCTTCAAGAGCCAGTTCAAGGAGAACACCGTCAAGGATATCGTCAACCTCGCAAAGGAGAAGTTCAAGAATGATGTCAAGCCGTCCGACGCAAAGAAGATCGAAAACACTCTGAAAAACCAGTTTGACCGCGTTGCCAGCAAGGTTCAGGAAAACCACAAGATCGAGGAAAACAAGGCAGCGCAGGAGCGCAAGGACGCGCTCAAGGAGCGTTTCAAGACGGGGAAAACTGAGAAGCAGATCGAAGCTGAATACGCTACCAAGAAGGAAGAGCTCAAGAAGGATCTTGCGGAGAACCTGCAGGTCGCAGTTCAGGATTTCATTGAGCAGGCTACACAAGAGGTTGTGAGGCGTGTTCAGACGAATGTGAAAGAGTGCGAAAAGCGCAGCATCGAGGACTCGATCCGCGACCATCTGCGCGGATTCTCCCGCACCATCCCCTCGTTCCTGATGGCCTACGGAGACGGCCAGATACCCGTTACGCTCGCATCTTTTGACAAGATCGTGCCCAATCCCGTGTTCATGGAGGTGACGAGCATCAGCCTCGACCAGTTCCGCTTCCTGCGGGACGGCGGTCAGTACGAGGACGAGGAAACTGGCGAGAAAAAGCAGTTCGCAGGCAACCTGTTCGATTCCGTCGTGTTTGATGATTCCGTTAAGGAGTTCCTGAGCCTTAAAAAGAAGCTTGCGGACTACTTCGACGAGAAGAACATCGAGGACATTTTCGACTACATCCCGCCTCAGAAGACGAACCTGATCTTCACGCCAAAGCGCACCGTGAAGGAAATGGTTGACATGCTTGAGAAAGAGAATCCGGGGTGCTTCGATGATCCTTCCAAGACCTTCATCGACCTGTACATGAAATCCGGTCTGTACATCACTGAGATTGTGAAGAGGCTCTACCAGAGCAAGCGTCTTCAGGAACTCTATCCGGATCCCAAGGCGCGCCTGCGGCACATTTTCGAGAAGCAGGTTTACGGACTTGCCCCGACCGAAATCATCTACAGGATTGCGCTTGCGTACATCCTGGGATTCAACGAAACCAACGACATCACCAAGCACAACTTCCGGCGGGTTGATGCGGTTCCTTACGCAAAGGAAGGGACGCTTTCTGAGTTGATGGATAAGCTTTTCGGTAAGACAGAATCTTGACGATTGTGCGTGAGGTGCGTAATGAGCAAGAAGCGAACGGTTCAACTCCTTCTGATCGACGGCACGGCCACGGGGCGGATTCAGGCCAAGCTCGACAACTGGACGGGAGTGGCCTACAAGATCCCGAAGATCCTGCTCCCAGAGAGCGGGGATCGGAAGGATCTGAATTCTGCCGGTGACATGTTGTCGAAGGAGCCGATGTAACGGCAGATTTGCCTTGGATAACGCAGGCGGTAAAAGTACTTCACACTACGTTTAACAGGATCGATCCGGACTCGCAGATGTCAATCCGGGTCGATGAGTAGCCAAGCGACAGATTCGCTGGATCGCAAGATCTCTTTGACTTTTTGGAAAACTTCTTGTGTGTGCATAGGGCGGTCCTCGCGGCGCTTGTCTATGCAACCATCCGGGTGCACCCGGATGGTTGCATAGGCCAAAACCAGGCTCATCAGTTGGTTGTACTGCAACCAAAATGCCCCAGACAAGAAGAAAAGATCATCTGGTAATTACAAAGGAAACTTATACTTTCATTACGAAAAGATAAGAACTGCCTGTAATTACAATGTTTTCTTGTATAAAAAAAGCAGCCAAAAAGGCTGCCTTTTGAAACCTGGTGCGCGATACTGGTTTCGAACCAGTGACCCCCGCCGTGTGAAGGCGATGCTCTACCACTGAGCTAACCGCGCATTGATCCAAACGAATCAAGACTGCGCATTGTACTGAGTTTTTCCGTCTTGTAAAGACTTGCGCGCAGAAATTTTTGCCGCTCAACACCGGTAAGGCTCCCCAAAGAGCTTCCCTCTCAAAGCATTCGCACCCACGGCATCTCGCGTAAAATCGCGTATTCTTTCATTTTTTGTCCCGAAAGCACCGTGTCTGAAACAACCCGCATTCTTGGCATTGACCCGGGATTAAACCGCACGGGCTTCGGCGTCATTGACGCCGTCGGGGGCAAGCTCACCGTGGTGACGGCGGGCTGCATCCGCATCCCCGCGGGCGACTTAAGCGAGCGGCTCGGCACCATTTACCGCAGTCTCTCGCAGATTATTGAAGAAACAAAACCCACGGTCGCGGCAGCGGAAATTGTCTTTGTAAACATCAACCCCCGCTCCACACTGCTTCTCGGACAGGCCAGAGGCGCGGCGCTCACGTGTGCCGCCGTTCATAACCTCAGGGTGCACGAATTTACGCCCTCAGAAATCAAGCAGTCCGCGGTGGGAACGGGCCGCGCTACGAAGGAACAGGTTCAGATGATGATGGGCGAAATTCTCGGTATCCGGGGGCCGCTGCAGGCCGATGCCGCCGATGCCCTTGCGTGCGCCGTCACCTGCGCTCACACCCTAAGGCTTGCCGACGTGACCAAGCTTGGGAAACTGCAGGCAAGAACGGGAACCCGCAGCCTTAAGACGGCTTCAAGCCGCAGAAGCGCCTGGACGCAGCTCGCGCAAAACAGAAATAAGGAAAGCAAATGATCGGACGTATTGCCGGACGGCTTCTGGAAAAGAACCCGCCGATAATTCTGGTGGATGTGCACGGCGTGGGCTACGAAATCGCCGTGCCGATGTCAACCTTTTACAACCTCCCTGAGGTGGGCGCGGAAACGGTGCTTCTCACGCACTTTATCGTGCGCGAAGACGCCCAGCTTCTCTACGGGTTTCTTACCGCTGCTGAGCGCAGCGCCTTCCGGGAACTCATCAAGGTTTCCGGCATCGGCCCGAGAACGGCCCTCTCGGTACTCTCAGGGCTTTCGGTGGAGGCGCTTACCCAGGCCTTGACCGCGCAGGACAGCGCCATGCTCACGCGCATCCCCGGTATCGGCAAAAAGACCGCCGAGCGCCTTGTGCTGGAACTCAAAGGTAAGCTCGGTGCCGACTTCGGCGGAACACTGACGCCTGCCGCGGGCAGCAAAGCCGACATTGTTTCGGCGCTTGTGGCTTTGGGCTACTCCGAGCGCGAAGCCGCCGCGGCCGCACGAAAGCTGCCCGAGGACATCTCTGTTTCCGACGGCATCCGCGAGGCGCTTCGCGGCATGGCAAAATAGTTAGTCTCTCAGAACCCCGATGCAGACCATGGATACGATCGAACGCGTGGTGTCCGCCGACAGCGCCAGTCCCAACGAGGACAACATTGACCGCGCGCTGCGCCCGACGCTTTTAAAAGACTACGTGGGCCAAAAAACCGTCTGCGATCAGCTGCAGATTTTCATTGCTGCCGCGAAAAAGCGTCATGAGCCCCTGGACCACCTCCTCGTGTTCGGACCGCCCGGGCTCGGGAAAACGACGCTTGCGCACATCGTTGCCAACGAAATGGGCGTGAACCTGAGGCAGACATCAGGGCCCGTTCTGGAGCGACCCGGAGACCTCGCCGCGATTCTCACAAACCTTGAGAAAAACGACGTCCTTTTTATCGATGAAATCCACCGGTTAAGCCCCGTGGTGGAAGAAATTCTGTATCCGGCGCTGGAAGACTTTCAGATCGACATCATGATCGGAGAGGGGCCGGCCGCGCGCTCCATCAAGCTTGACCTGCCGCCCTTTACCTTAATCGGCGCCACGACGCGCGCGGGGGCCCTCACCAATCCTCTGCGCGCCCGCTTCGGGATCGTGAGTCAGCTGCAGTTTTACGACGCAACTGATCTGCAGAAAATCGTGGAGCGAAGCTCAGGGCTACTTAACGTTCCGATTACGCCGGAAGGGGCAGCCGAAATTGCCTGCCGCTCCCACGGCACGCCCCGCATCGCCAACCGGTTGCTGCGGCGCGTGCGCGACTACGCGCAGGTAAGGCACGACGGCAAAATCACGCAGGAAGTGGCCTCCGCAGCACTCAAAATGCTCGACGTCGATCCCATCGGACTCGATACGATCGACCGGCGCTTTATGCTCGCCATCATTGAAAAGTTTGCGGGGGGCCCGGTCGGCATCGACAACCTTGCCAGTGCCGTCGGGGAAGACCGTGAAACCCTTGAAGACGTGGTGGAGCCCTACCTCATTCAGCAGGGTCTGGTGCAGCGAACCGTCCGAGGCCGTATGGCAACGGCGCTTGCCTACCGCCATTTCGGTCTTGCGGCGCCTTCCACGCACCCCGCGGCGGCCGACCTTTTCGGCGACCTCGTCTGAGGCCTTACCTGTGGCCGTGCTCGCTTGCCCAGAGCGCGGCCTCAACGCGGGTGGTGAATTTGAGTTTTTTCAGAAGGTGCTTCACGTGCACTTTGACGGTACCGTCAGAGATCGCAAGACGCTCGGAAATCAGGCGGTTGCTCATGCCGCTCGCGATGCATTTCAAAACCTCGAGTTCCCTCGGGGACAGCGTGGAGATATCGCGGTTTTCATCCATGTAAGGGACGTTTCTCAGAGAAAGCGCCAGGGCACTTGTAAGCGTATCGCTGATCACCATTTCCCCGGACAAAATCGCCTGCAGTTCACGGACAAACTCCTGCGCCGTGAGACGCTTGGTGAGAAAGCCGTCAGCCTGCAGGCGGATTGCGGCCATGAGTTCAGGCTGACTGCCGTCGGCAATCATCATCACGCAGCGGCACTCGGGGCGCGTTGCTTTAATCCGTTGCAAAAGTTCCAGGCCGCCCGCCCCGGCATCGAGATCAATCAAGGCAAAATCAACGCCTTTTGCGTCAAGAACCGGGAGCACCTCCTGGGCCGTGCTCACCGTCACGCAGCCTCTGAAGGCGGGCATGGTGCGCACGACGTCCGCGAGTGCCTCGCGAAAAAGCGGACACAGATCGTAGATAAGCGCCTGAGAGCCCGTCTCAAGGGCGGCTTCTGACCGGGTTGTCATAAGCCACTGTCCTCTTACGCGTCGTAGCCCGTGACGGCCGCTTTCAAAAGCTCTGCCCCGAGCATGAAGTCATCAAGCTTCATGGCTTCGTGCGGGTTGTGTGAGCCGTTTTGATTGGCAACGAAAATCATCGCAACCGGCACGCCTGCGGCACCGATCACCGCTGCATCGTGCCCTGCGCCGCTTGCGATAAGCCGCACGGGCAACCCGATCGTCTTTGCGGTTGCCTCAAGCCGCTGCATCAGTTCCGGATTGACCGAAGCGGGGTCCGTAATGAGTTTCTTATCAAACTCAAACTTCACACCGCGCGCTTTGCTCACAGCCTGCGCCGTTTCAAGAAGCTTTGCGTGGAACTTCTCCACGGTTTCGAGTTTGAGGCTGCGCATATCCACGGTAAAGGTCACTTCACCGGGAATCACAGAGATCGCGGCCGTAGGCGCTGTCTTTAAAACGCCCACCGTAAAGACGAGATCGTCGCCTGCGGCCAAAAATTCATCCCATGCCTTATCCATGCGGGAGAGAAAGTCCGCGCACGCCAAAACCGCATCGTGCCGGTAGGGCTTGTCAACTGCCCCGGAGTGCGCCGTTTCACCGATGATTTTCACCTGTTTATGGCGGATGTTGCCGCGGATACCGGTGACAATACCGGTTCGCACCGTCTCGGAACTCGTCAGCGTCGGCCCCTGCTCGATGTGAAGTTCCACAAAAGCCGCGATTTTCTTTAAGTCCATCAGGGGTTTTCCGGTCGTGAGTTTCTCCGGATCAAACCCGCATTCACGCATGTGCTCCCCAAGCGTTTTTTCCTTGGTACGGTCGGTGAGCGCCGTCACGTCCGGCGTGAGCTTACCGGTAAAGGCAAGCGACCCGATGTAGGACTTACCGTAAAAACTTGATTCCTCACAACGCATCATCAGAACCGTGAAGTCGCGCTTAGGGGTAAAGCCCGCCTTTTTCATGGCGCGCGCCGTGTAAAGCGCTGCGGTGATGCCGGCAAGACCGTCGTAGTTGCCGCCCTCGGGGACGCTGTCGGCGTGGCTGCCCGAAACAAAGGCAGGGAGCGTTCTGTCTTTTCCCGGGAGCGTCATCCAGACGTTGCCGGCCGGATCTTTCTTAATTTCCAGACCGAGGTCACGGCCGATCGCAGTGAGATAGTCGAGCGTTTTGGTTTCCACCGGACCATACCCCTGACGGGTTACGCCGGGGCCGTCCTTACTCATGGCCCGCACATCGTCAAAAATTTTGGAGCAGAACTCCAACCCCTCAGTATCAACGGTCAGCATCATTTTTTACTCTTATGCAAAAGACAAAACTTTTTCGAAAGATATACCCATTTAGGGGGCGTCTTTTCTAATTCGAAAGCATTATTCACCTTTTGCATGCGCGTACACCCGATATTTCTGACACAAGTTTGACTCAAGTCGGTGCATCCCCGCAGAACTAACACTTAAGAGAAATCTCTCTGCGTCCGGCGCATTGGCCGAGTTCTAAAATAGTTTGAGTCAGGCGGTGCTGCAGGCGCCTCCCCAAGGGCTTTATTGAAAAGCTCAACCGTCGTCAGCAGATGTCACCGCATTCCTGTTATCACTAGGAGAAGTTCTCATGAGCATTTATCACGATCAACTGATCAGTATCCGCCGCCAGCTGCACCAGAACCCCGAAGAGGGTTGGTCAGAATTCACCACGACGGCCTTTTTGGTGAAGACCCTGCGCGGCTACGGCTACCAGGTGCTTCTGGGCCGCAACATCATTGATCCGGATGCCTGCTTGGGGCGTGAAATGTCGGTTGTGAAGGCCGGTATTGAACGTGCCCGCAAAAACGGCGTCAGTGAAGAGCTTCTTGCGGAAATGCAGGAACTCACCGGGTGCGTGGCCGTTTTGGACACGGGCCGCACCGGCCCCACGCTTGCGCTGCGCTTTGACATTGACTGCATCCCTGTGACGGAAAGCACGGACGACAAGCACGTTCCCACACACTGCGGCTTTGCTTCCAAAAACCCGGGCTTCATGCACGCCTGCGGTCATGACGCGCACATGTCGATGGGCCTTGCGGTCTGCCACTGGCTCATGGACAACAAGGATAAGCTCAGCGGCAAAGTGAAGATTCTCTTCCAGCCTGCTGAAGAAGGCGTGAGGGGCGCCGCCGGCATGGCCGCAAGCGGCATTTTGGACGACTGCGACTACTTCCTCTCCTCGCACGTTGCGATGCTTGCGAAGTCGGGTGAACTCGCCACGAACCTCTACGGGTTCCTGTGCACCACGAAGTACGACGTCACCTTTAACGGCCGCGCCTCCCACGCGGGCGTGAGCCCCCAGGAAGGCCGCAACGCGCTTGCCGCTGCCGCCAACGCCACCGTTCAGATGCTGGGCATTTCCCGCCACGGCGGCGGCATGACCCGCATCAACATCGGTCAGCTCGTTGCCGGCGAAGGCCGCAACGTGATCCCCTCCAAGGCCGTCATGAAGCTTGAAGTGCGCGGCGAAACGATGGAAATCAACAACTACATGAGCGAACAGGTCACAAACATCGTCGAAGGCATCGCCAAGGGATTCTCGGTCACCTACGACATGCGCAAGATGGGTGAAGCCGTTGACCTCACCGCCGACCAGGAATTGATTGACATCCTCAACGAATCCGGCCGCGAAGTGGGTCTGAAGGTTCTTGATAAGCCCCTGAACTTCGGCGGCTCTGAAGACGCCACGATTCTTGCACGCCGTGTGCAGGCTCACGGCGGCAAGGCGGCCTTCTTCGTCTGGGGTTCGGATCGTCCGAGCGGACACCACAGTGCGCTCTTTGATATCCAGGAAAAGGATATGGCTCCTGCGTTTGACCTCTGGACGCATGTGCTGCCGAAGATCCTTAAGTAACAAGGCACGAAAAAGCCCGGGAGGTTTCTGAAAATCCCCCGGGCCGCCGTCTCTCACGTCCTGCCTTTCAACCGTAAGGCAGGACTTTTTCTGTTCCTCAGATACTGCCCTTTACCGTCGTGGACGAGCCGGTCTTAGGCTGCCAGCGCATCGCGCGGCGCTCAATGATGCCCACGATCCAGTCCAGAATCAGCGCAAAGACTGTGAGCACCAGAATCCCCGCCATCACCGTGTTGATGTCAAAGACACCTTCGGCCTGAAGAATCAGGTAACCCACACCTTCACTTGAACCCAGGTACTCGCCGATCACGGCACCCACAAAGGCCATGCCCACTGAGGTGTGAAGCGAAGAAAAGACCCAGCTCATGGCAGAGGGCAGATACACGTAACGCATGAGCTGCGAGCGGTCGGCTCCGAGCATCCGCGCCGACGCGAGCACGTTGGGATTCACCTCCCTCACACCCTGATAGACGTTAAAAAAGACGATAAAAAAGACAAGCGTCACGCCGAGCGCCACTTTGCTCGAGATTCCGAGGCCGAACCACACGGCAAAAATCGGCGCAAGAATCACGCGGGGCATGGAATTTAACCCCTTGATGAAGGGATCAGCGACGGCTGCGGCAAAAGGCGACAAAGCAAGCCACATCCCCACACCGCCCCCGGTCACGGTTCCGATCACAAAGGCAAGCAGCGTTTCAATGAGCGTTACCTGCAGATGGGGATAAATATCGGCGTTGGCGACAAACCAGTCCCAGATGCGCGTGAAAATAACCAGGGGCTCACCGAAAAAGAAGGCAGCCTGCGTGTCGTTGTCAAACACAAAGGGCGGAATAAGGCCCGGTTTCGTGAGCGCCCACCAGACGATGAAAATAACGGCCAGAAGCGAAAACTGCCAGGCGCGCAGTTTGAGCGTGCGGCGTGTGGCGTGCATAACGGCATCCATTTTCTTTTTCTCCCTTTTCTCTTAACCCTGAAGCTGCCGCTTGTAGCCGCGCAGCACTTCTTCACGCAGAACCGACCAGATTGCGGTATGCAGTTCAATAAAGCGCGGCGTCACGCGGACTTCGGCCACGTCGCGCGGTCTCGGAAGGTCGATCACGAACTCGCCGATGGGGTGACTGCCCGGCCCCGCACTCATCACGATCACCCGGTCGCTCATCGAAATCGCTTCATCAAGGTCGTGCGTAATAAAGAGCACGGCCTTACGCTTGGCGCTCCAAAGCGTCAGAAGCTCGTTTTCCATCAGCTGCCGCGTCTGAATATCCAGAGCCGAAAACGACTCGTCCATCAAAATGATGTCCGGATCCATGATGAGGGTCTGCGCCATCGCCACACGCTTACGCATGCCGCCGGAGAGATGGTGGGGGTAACTTTCCTCAAAACCGGCAAGGCCCACGCGCTTAAGCCACTCCCGCGCCTGATCATGCGCCTTTTCCCGGGGCTCACCGCGGAAAATAAGTCCGGCGGCGACGTTATCCAAAGCGCTCATCCAGGGCATGAGGCTGTCGGCCTGAAACATATAGCCCGCGCGTTTGTTAAGCCCCTCAAGGGGTTTGCCGAAAATCTTCACGGTCCCGCAGCTCGGCTGCAAAAGTCCCGCGCTCATATTTAAGAGCGTGGATTTGCCGCAGCCCGTGGGGCCCACGACGCTCACAAATTCCCCTTCGCCGATTGTGAGGTTGACGCCCTTTACAGCGGTGTACTGCGTGAGTTTTCCGCTGTCGTTGCTCACAAATGTACAGGCGATGTCACTGAGTTCAATGGCCGGTGTTGTCATTTTCTTTTTTGTTTGATCTTATGAAATGCAATGCGGCGGGATGCGTTTTTATGTCCGAGGCGCATCCCGCAGTTTTAAAAATCAGGCCGGATAGCGCTTATTGGCTTCAATTGCAAACTTATTGGTGTAGACGGCATCCAAGTCCACCTTAAAGCCCGCCATCTTCGGATTGACGCTTTGCAGAGCCTTCAGAGAAATCGCCGGAGCGCCATCGGGGACGATCCCGTCCTTGGAGAGTGCTGGGCGGTTTTTGAGGAACCCGTCAATGTAAATGGCTTTGTTACCGAGGAAGTAGCTTTCAGGCACTGTCGCCGTGAGTTCTTCGGCGGTCGCTTTGGCAAGCCACTTGTCCGCACGCACCACGGCATTGGTAAGGCCCTGAATGATTTCGGGGTTTTTCGTGATGTAGCGCGTCGGGGCGTAGAGGCACCCGGCAACCATGGGGCCGCCGAAAATCTTGTCGCTTTCCTCGACCTTACGGGTGTCTGCGACGATACGGATGAGGTTGTCGCGTTCGAGCGTTGCAATCACCGGGTCAAGGTTTGTGAAGGCATCGATCTGGCCGGAGCGCATGGCGGCAACTGCGGCCGAAGAAGCGCCCACGCCGATAAAGGAGACTTCAGAGGGTTTCACACCTGCCTGACCGAGCACGAAGTTTGCAAGCACCTGAGAGCTTGACCCCGGCGCCGTCACGCCGATCTTCTTGCCGCGAAGATCGGTGAGCGACTTGTAGTCGGGCATCGTCTTGTTGCTCACAGCAAAGACAACCTGCGGGGCTCTGCCCTGCAGCACAAAGGACTGCATCGCCTGGCCGCGCGTCTGCATGGAAATCGTGTGCTCAAAGGCGCCCGAAACGATGTCGGCCGAACCGCCCACAACAGCCTGCAGGGACCTGGAGCCCCCCTGAAAGTCGATGATCTGCACATCAAGCCCTTCGTCCTTGAAGTACCCGAGACGCTCGGCAATCGAAATCGGGAGGTAGTAGTACAGGGCCTTACCGCCCACGGCAATGCGCACACGGCGGTCTGCGGCAAAGACCGCGGGAGCACTCATCGTAAAGGTAGCGGCGGCTGCGGCGGAAAGAATCTGACGGCGGGTAAAGCTCATTTGATTTTCTCCAAAAACTAAAAAACGCACAGGTGAAACTTCACGTGTGCGTCTGAACAAACTCTGTAATTGTCTGCGGCTCTTCGTGCTTTGCCTTTTTACCGCCACTGCAGCCGGATAAAAACTTTCCCCCGACTGTCGTGTCTGCTTGAAGGCAGAACCGCAATGCGGGGGATGTCAATGTCAGTCACCGACGCACAGGCGCTTATCCCCCACCCGCTTTAGCGGTAGGGATAGCAGACGCAGTAAAGCGGCGCTTGCGCTGCGCTTCATTGCATATGTCTGTGCGGTGGTCTGCATGGTAAAAACTGTGTTTCCTTTAATACCGAAAGGCTCCAGCCGCCTTTCAATGCGTGCAAGATAGCGCGCTCAAAAAAGGTTGTCAAAAATTTTTTGCGCTTCTGAGACATTATCCTTAGACAAATCCCGCAGGAAGGCAAAAATGCAGGACGACAACCGCGCCGCAGCGGAAAACTAACCTCGCCGTCCCGGCATTACCTTGCGGTCAACCACTGCTGCCGCAATACTCGCCGCATCCGTATATTCCACCTCAACGCCGGCAGGCAGCCCCCGAGCCAGACGCGTCACACGAAGTTCAGGAATATGGCGTTTGAGCGCAGCTGCCACCATGTGCGCGGTGGCCTCCCCTTCGGGCGTGTAGCTTGTAGCAATCACGACTTCCTTAACCTCAGGATCTGAAGCCTCTTCAATGAGCTTATCCACGCCGAGCTCCTTTGGACCGATTCCGTCCAAGGGATTGACGCGCCCCATAAGTACGAAGTAGCGGCCGCGGTAGGAGACACTGTCTTCAACAGCATTCTGATCCGCCGGCGTTTCCACCACACAAATGACCGAGCGGTCGCGGTCGGGCTGCCGGCAGATGGCGCAAAGCGGTTCCGTCGTGAGCGTATTGCACTGCGGACAACGGTGCACCTTCTCAATGGCTTCAGCCAAGGTGCGCGCCAGATCCATGCCGAGCGCACGCCTGCGGTCAAGAAGATCATCCACTAGACGCGCGGCAGATTTGGGCCCGAGCCCCGGCAGATCGGCAAAAAGATCCGTGAGATGCGAGAGCCGCTCATCGGTATTTAACGGCATGTGTCACCCTGGCATTGAAGTTGGCTGCCGCCGATTGTAATGCGTAGAAAGAAAGCTCAGTCCCGGAGGCAATACCACAAAGACCCGTCACATTCAGAACACTGCCTGCCGCTCCTCTCGTAAAGTCTTACCACCATCAATATATAAAAGGCGGGCCGCAGGCTACGCCGCAGGGAGACCAGGCAAATGAAACGCCGCATTCTTCTCACGGGCTTTGCGCTCGCTCCGGCACTGACACTTTTGGGATGCTCAAAGTCCGCTGAAACCGGTAACGGCTACAAGGAAATCAAACTGGGCACGCTCTCAGGGCCGCATGCGGAAATCGCAGAAGTGGCCGTAAAACTTGCCGCAAAGGACGGCCTTAAAGTCAAAATCGTTGAGTTTTCCGACTACGGTCACTTAAACGAAGCGCTAAGCACCGGCGACATCGACTGCAATGCCTTTCAGCACAAGCCCTTCCTTGATAAGGCTGCAGCCACCAAAGGCTACAAATTTACTGCGCTCGGTAAGACCGTCATCTTCCCGATCGGCGTCTACTCCGCAAAGATCAGGCGCAAGGAAGACATCACCGACGGCATGCTTGTTTCAGTGCCGGCTGACGCCGTCAATCTAGGCCGCGGCCTGCAGCTTTTAGAACGTAACAGCATTATCAAACTGCGCCCGGGCACAGGAATTCACGCGGCACTGACCGACATCACCGAAAATCCCAAGCACCTGGTCTTTCGCGAGGTGGACAGCGCATACCTGGGACGTTCACTGCCTGATGTCGGCTTTGCCATCATTAACGGCTCCTGGGCCGTCAAAAGCAACCTCACTCCCGCCAAGGACGCGTTCATTCTTGAAGGCGCAGATTCTGACTTTGCCAACGTCCTCGTTGTTCAGACAAAGGACAAGGATCGCCCGGAATTCAAAATTCTTCTGAAGGCGTATCAGTCGCCGGAAGTCAAAAAGTTTGTGGATGAAAAATATAAGGGCAGTGTTGCCGCCGCTTTCTGACCGGACATACTGAATAACTGACACTTGCCTGCACCCGGCTTTCTGCCGGCTGCGGGCTTAACTGTCAAGAGACTTGCATGAAAACAGCACAGCAAAAACGCCTCGACTTTCGGGCCAATCTCACCAACGGCGTCTTCATGATTGCTCCGGGAATCTACGACGCGCTCTCCGCAAAACTTGCGCAGGCCGCGGGACTTCCCTGTCTTGCGATGGGCGGCTACGCGATCTCCGCTTCACGTCTGGGGCAGCCCGATGTCGGGCTTTTGTCACTCACCGAAATGGCTCAAAGCCTCAAGGGGATTGCCGACGCGACCGACATTCCGATCATCGCTGACGGGGATACCGGGTACGGCAACGCCTTAAACGTCATACGCACAGAACGTGAATACGAGGCCGCGGGTGCCTCCTGCATCTTCTTTGAAGATCAGGTGTGGCCGAAGCGCTGCGGGCATATGGAAGGCAAGCAAGTCATTTCCGCCGAAGAGCATGCTCAGAAAATCCGCGCGGCATGCGATGCCCGCATTGATAAAAACACGCTCATCATGGCCCGTACCGATACGCGGGCTATTAACGGCTTTGAGGATGCCGTCAGACGCGGACACCTTTACGCAGAAGCCGGCGCCGAAGCACTGTTTATTGAGGCGCTCCGGGACCGCCGTGAAGTGGAAGCCATTGCCAAGGAATTTGCCGGCAGCGTGTACCTTTTTGCCAATATGATCGAGGGCGGCAAAACCCCCATCATCTCCGCGGGCGAACTCAAGGCCATGGGCTACGCCGGCGTTTTCTGGTCCTGCGCTTCTCTCTACCTTGTTGCCAAAACGCTTCTCACACACTTCAAAACACTTCAGGAAACCGGCACAAGCGACGCGTTTTTGGGTGAGATGCTGCCTTTTGCCGAATTCAACCGCTTTATCGGGTTGAATGCCTATCGGGAACTCGAACAAAAGTACGGCGTCAGACACTGAGACCGATTCCGCCACGGCCTCGTCTTCAGCCCCCGGCAGAAAAAGACTTCTGCAGGCAAATGTCGGATAATGAGACCATTGTCAGCGCATTTGAAGGAGTTTCTCCATGCAGAGAAGACCGATTCGCCGCGGCGGCATTCTTTCCGCGGGCTACGACCCCGAAAGGCGTCAGCTTGACATTGAGTTCGATACGCACCGCATCATGCGCTATGAGGATGTGGGCCAGGAAGTTGCAGACCGGTTTTTAACCTCGGCCGCTCCGGCCTCTTACTTTGCCGATGAAATTGACGGCGAGTACCCGGCGCACGAAGTCAATTCCAAAGAAGCCCGCAGTGCTTCTCCGGCGCCCCGCAAAAAAGGTGTCCCCGAAGAATTAAAGCGGCTCTTTGGAGACGCGTAAACCGACCAAACCTCCCGTTCAGTCTGCAACCGGAAGATGTCCAAAAGCACCTTCCGGTTTTTCTGCATCAAGACAACAGAAATGCGGCTTAATTCCAAAAAGCCGCCATCGGAACAGCGATACAGCCGTCCCCAAAGTCGCGGACCTGTTGGCCGCAATAAAAGACAAAAGCTCCTACCACTTTTTTACCCTGTTTTTCTTTAAACCAGCGGATGTGCCGGAAATCCTCATCGGTCACCTTTTCACAGAATTTCCCGCAGGAAGCCCGGGGCTTGAGCCCCGGGAGGAATGCGGGAAATTCTGTGATCTTCCAGATGACCTTTGCGATTCTGACGGCTGCGCTCATGATCGATGCGTTTGCCGGACGCATGAAATTTTCAGCGATGCTGGTCTTCATGGTGATCTGGTCGATCTGCGTCTATTCGCCGATCTGCCACTGGGTCTGGGCCGAAGGCGGCTACTTCTTCGACATGGGCGCCCTTGACTATGCCGGCAGCACGGTCGTTCACTTCAACGCCGGCATTTCGGGCCTCGTGGCCTGCCTTGTGCTCAGCAAGCGTCTTGGCTGTGGTCGAGAACCGATGAGCCCGCACAACCTGACGTTTGCGATGCTCGGCGCCGCTATTCTTTGGATCGGCTGGTTCGGCTTCAACGGCGGCTCCGGTCTTGCCTCGAACGAACGCGCCGTGATGGCCATTCTCGTTACGCAGATCGCCGCAGCCGCTGCCGGCATCTTCTGGATGGCCGTCGAATGGATGCTCCGCGGCCGCCCCTCCCTGCTCGGCCTAATTTCAGGTGCCGTCGGCGGTCTCGTCGTGATCACGCCGGCCTCGGGCTTCGTCGGTCCGGTTGCCGCCCTCATCATGGGCCTTGTTGGCGGCGTGTGCTGCTTCTGGGGCGCTGTTGTTCTGAAGCACTGGGCCGGCTGGGACGATTCCCTTGATGCGTTCGGCGTGCACGGCGTGGGGGCATCGTCGGCGCCATCCTCACGGGCGTCTTCGCTACGAGCGCCGTGACGGGCACCGACATGAACCCTGTCATGACGCAAGTCGGCATCCAGGCCGCGAGCGTTCTCGCCACGATCGTGTACGCAGGCGCCGTGAGCTGGATCCTTCTAAAGATCGTTGACAAGGTCATCGGCCTGCGCGTCACCGCCGACGACGAACGCATGGGTCTCGACCTCTCGCTCCATGGCGAACGCATTGAGTAAGGTTTGAGCCCGAACATCTCCTAGCCAGGAGGTACTGAGCCGTCCGGCTGCGACAAGCGGCCGGGCGGCTCTTTCCTTATGCCTCAACTATGCCTCAACGCTCCTTACGGCTTTGAGCCGGGACGTCCGGCCTGAGAGGCGTAGTAGACGGCAAGCGCGTTAATCTCGTCATCGGTGAGCTTCTGCACGAAGAAGCGCATTTCCTTCAGGATGTCGTTCGTGCGTCTTCCGTCGCGGTAGTCTCTGAGCTGGCCCGCAAGATAGGCCGGGTTTTGGCCGTGAATGACGGGCACGCTTCCGGTGGCCCTGCCTTTCCCCGTCGTACCGTGACAAGCCGCACACGGCGTGATCGCACGCTTGGGATCTCCCTTTCGGACAAGCCCGGAAACATCGATGCCTGAAGTGTCGGCCATGTTCTTCTTGCCGACCTCAAGCTTCGTTCCGTCGGGGCCGGGAAGCATGGCGTACATGGCGGCGACGTCAGCGATCTGCTGATCGGTCATTGTTTTAACGGCCGCGACCATCAGTTTGGCGCGTTCGCCGCCCGAGCGGCGTCCGTCGCGATAATCCAGAAGCGCCTTGGCGGTGACCTCGAAGGGCTGTCCGGCGACATGCGGCCACGCGGAAGTCTGAGAAATGCCGTTCGGTCCGTGGCAGCTCCCGCAGAACTGCTTGCTGTGCACGGCAAAGCCGCCGAGCGGATTGGGTTCCGGAAGCGAGGCGACGACAGCATCGAACGCCTCGGGCGTGAGCGCAGGAGCGTCCGGATTTGCGGCCGGCGAAGCGGCCGCCATCACAGGCAAAGCCGCCATCATCAACATGCAGAGTTTTACTGCTTTCATCTTGTATCCTTAGCCGAAGCTGTCGGCCGTAATGGTGTTCATCCAGCTGTGCAGGTAATGTGCGGCAACGGCCTGCTCCTGCGGGCTCGCCGTCAGGAACTGATAGCGGGCTCGCGTATTGACTCGGGCGATTTTGCCGTTGACGATTCGGAAGACGTCGGCCACGAAAAGACCGTAGTCCTCGCCTGCAAGCGCATAGCAGGTGTTCGACCAGGCGGGCTCGGGAATCGGCCGGCCCGCGAGCTCCTCGACGATGGCGCGGGCCGTCGTCTTCGCCTGCGTATTGGCTGAAAAGCCCGACTTCGGCATGGCATCCGCGATGGACGCATCCCCAAGCACGTAGACATCGGGAATGATCGAGCTCTCAAAGGTCCGGCGATCGACCGGGCAGAAGCCCGTCTTGTCGGCTAGATCCATCTCAAGCGCAATGTTTGCCGCACGCATCGGCGGAATGATGTTGATCACGTCCGCCTTGATCATGCCCGCTTCGGTCCGTACCGTCATGCCGGCTGCATCGAGTTCCAGAGGCTTGCCGCCGTCGTGCGCCTGAATCCACGCAAGCCGGCAGTCGTCGCGTGCGGGCTTTGCGTAGTTGGAAAGCTTCGCCGAATAATCGGCCGGGATCGGGAACCCGTAGAGGCGGTTCCAGCCGAGGATCATCGTTTCATCCGTCACGAAGCTGTTCTTCGGATCGGTGATGATGACCCTTGCGGTCGGATTGTGCTTTGCGCACCATTCGGTCACGAGCGCGGCGCGTTCGTACGGACCGGGCGGACAGCGGTACGGATTGGGCGGCGCAACGATGAGGAACGTGCCGCCGCTGCGCATCGACTGAAGCTGATTGGCAAGGAGCTGCGTCTGAGGACCTGCGATCCAGCCGCTCGGGATTCGGGAGGCCGCCAGATCCGCGCTGTAGCCCGGCAGAGCATCGTAGAGAAGCTCGATGCCCGGCGAAACGATGAGCTTGTCGTAGGCATAACGGCTTGTTTTGCCGATCACGGTCTTTCTGTCGGCATCAAGACCGATGATCGTGTCGCGAACGACCTTGACGCCGTAGCGCTCGTGAAGCGCGTCGTATGAGACCGTGAGATCCTCCATTGTCACGGCGCCCGTCAGAAGTTCAGGGGAGCCGTAATGGCGCACGAAGTTCGGATTCCGGTCGATCAGCGTAACGTGGATCTTCGGGTTGAAGATCTTGAGGTATTTGGCCGCGGTAGCGCCGCCGACGCCTGCGCCGACGATGACGATTTTTGCGCCGGCCGCAGGTGCGAGCGATTCGGCTGCCATCCTCGCCCAGGAAGTGCCGGCGGAAGTGCCCGCGGCGGCAAGGGCCATGGCCGTCAGAAGGCGGCGGCGGTGAAGCATGACTGCATTTCTCATTTCTGCTCTCCCGTCTTGATGTTCGCAAAGAAGACGGCCATGCGTTCGATTTCATCGTCGCCGTAGCCCTGAGCAATGTGGCTCATGATGGAAGACGGCCGCTTGAGGTTCTTGAAATCCTTCATCGAGATAATGAATTCGGCGGGCGGCATGCCGGCCAGCGGCACAAAGTTTTCACCCTTAACTTCTCCGAAGGTCCCGTGGCACGCGGCGCACGTATGCGCCAGAGAGTCGGCCCTGGGTTCGGACGAAGAAGCGTCGCCGCCGAGAGCACTCCCGGATGCTGCGCAGAAGAAGGATGCGCCCGCCGCTGCAATGATTTGCCTGATGTTCATGTTGTCTCCTTATCCGTTGATCACGATCCAGCCGATGATGAAGTAGCCGGCGACCCAGCAGATATGGGACGCAATGGCGAGGGTGCCTACGCGGGTGAGTCCGGAGGAAGGCGTGTAGAGATCCTTCGTCTGACCGCTCTTCCAAGCCAGTGTCAGAAGGTACGAAAGGTTGAGGCCGCCCAGGACGAGGAAGGTCACGAAGAAGATGGCGGTGCTCGGCCAGTCCATCGTGATCTTGTAGTCGAGCGCATTCCAGCCGACGGCGTCAAGCAGCGTGACGAAGCGGAGCACTTCGCGAACGGCGGCGAGCACAATCGTCATGATGATCGTCATGCCGAATGCCATGTAGTTGCAGAAAATGCAGAGCTTGCGCTTTTTCTGAATGAAGCTCATGGCGCCGAAGTACGCGATCGGGACCAGCGCAATCCACATCCAGACGGACGTGCGGAACCATTCCATGTTTTCAGGAAGCGCCGCCATCCAAAGCGCGCCGGCAGCGAGGACGAGCACGGCGCCTGCCTTGGCCATGGCGTGTGCAAGGCCTTCGATGAAGTCGACGTAGCCGTAGTCCGTCTCGCCCGAAGAGAGGAGATAGCGGCGCATGCCGAAGAGCCAGGCGGCCGTGACGGGAAGGCTCAGCAGCAGGAAGAACGCCAGACGTCCGATCGTGAGGCTGTGAAGTTCCCGGCCGTAGGGCACGATCGTGCCGCCGGGAGCGTACCAGTTCATCCATTCCGCGGGCTGAAGCGACTGATTGACGACCGCGTGCATGATGGCGCCGCAGACGATCATCAGAAGGAGCGAGCCGGCCAGCCAGAAGCCGCCGCGCGGTGCGCCCGGACGGCTCGACGGCGTGCCGTCGTTCGCATATGAATGATTCAGACCGTACCAGCGGTAGAGCGCCAGATAGGCGACCGTGAGAACTGCAAGGAAGCCGAGAAGCCACCAGGCCGAAATCACGTTCGATGTGTACCAGAACGGATCGTAGATGACCTGAACGAAGAGAAGCGGCGCGACGCCCAGCACGATGGCGACCGCGACGGCAGCCTTGGCGGTCGTGCCCAGCGCGCCGGAAAGTCGCTGCCAGTACGGATTCGAAGAGAAGCTTCCCACAGCGGCAAGGCCTAGCGTGCCAAGCATCACATTGACTGCCGTCATGTGAAGCGCGAACGTTACGACGCCGAGCACGAGGAAGACGAGCGGATGAGCCGGCGCGCCCGCAGGATCCATCAGCGCCAGAAAAAGGGATTCATTCATTTGGCGTCTCCTTTCTTGACAAGAGTTTCGATGTAGGCGGCCATGGCTTCACGCTCCGCTTCGGGGAGCGGAACCGCGGGCATGTAGACCGTGTGGCCGCGATGCAGGCCTGCGCCCAGATAGTCGGCGATGAAGTGCCGGTCTGCATCGGACGGGAAGAAGCGCTCAAGCGGCCGAATGCCCGTGGAGGTGAGCGAATGACAGTTGCTGCAAAGCGTGAGCGCAAGCACGCGGCCGGCTGCGACCTCGTTTTCAGGCGTCACCCTGCGAAGGCTTTCCGGCACGAACGGATGCTGAGCGAGAATGCCCTTCTCCGCCATGCGCGGCAGTTCGCTTTTGATGCCAAGAGCCGGAACATCGCGCCCGATGATCTGATTGCCGTAGACATACTGGCCGGCCACCCACGGCTTGCGGATGATTTCGCGAGCCGTCTCCTCAGGCGCAAGACCGAGGACGAGAATGACGATCGTCATAACGCCGGCCAGCCACGGACGCAGAACCGCGGGCTTCCAGGCGGTGATGATGAAGTACGCGGCGGAGACGGCCACCGAAGCCGCCATCATGAGGCCGAACTGCTCGGGCAGGCGCGTGGCCGCCAAATCATGCGCCTCGGCCGGAATCGTGGACAGATACCAGTTGAAGGCTAGACAGCCGAAGAACGTGCCGATGAGGCCGGCAGCCGAAAGAATGCGCACGATCGCCCTGCGGTCGTCCGCATCGCGGATGCGCCCGGCCACCATGCCGCCGACGACGCCGGTGATGGTGAGCATGAACATGAAGCGCGCGGCCACCTGAGCAAAGGTGTTTTCGCCGAAGAAGGCATTGAGCACGCCGCCCGTCTGATGCCAGTCGGCCTGCCCCGGCCACAGCATGAAGGAGAGAATGCCCGCAATCACAAGCAGCGTTGCGACGGACGAGAGCCCGAAGATCGTCGCAATCCGCGTATGGGTCTTCGGATCTACGCGGCCGGCCAGATAGACAAGCAGATAGACGCCGACGACCTCAATGAGGAAGAACACCCATTCGCTCGCCCAGAGCCAGACGAAGCTGTGAATTAGAGCGGAAATGCCGCGCGGGCTCGCAACCGTTGCGGCAAACCAAATGCCGGGACCCGTGATGGAACCCAGCACGTAGCTGAAGATGAGAAGAAAGAGACCGTAGCGGCGAATGAAGCTGAGATAAACGGGCCGGTCCTTGCGAACGGCATAATTGGCCAGCCACGCAAACAAGATGCCGCCGCCAACCGAGGCGTGAGAGAAGAGAACGTGAATCGTGGCAATGAAGCCGATGATCCAGCCGCTTCCGACACCCGGTTCAAACCAGGTCGGATAGAGTCCGAGCATATATTGCTCCTGAAGAAACGTTTGAAAGACTTTTAAGGTCGCGCTCATTCCAAATTTATCGCGAATGAGAACAACTCCTAATTTTTCCATCAAGCGATCTTCGAATGCATTTCGGGTTTATCCGTATGCACGTCATTTAGCCTACATCAGCCGGTCTTCTTTCAAATAATTGTCTTCGCCTGCACCGCTGTCTGTTTTAGCTGTTTGTAGACGAGTCTGAACAACAAATTGCTCCTAAAGACGTAGTCGTCCAATCCTTTTGGATATCGAAAAAACAAAGGGATATAAGATTTCACTATTGAAGCTTTAGCCTGCATTTTGCACCAGCTTGATTTTTCAAAAAGGCAGGCTGGTGCAAGATCAAAAATCGAGAAAATCCTGGCTCTTCGTGCATAGTTGTGGGTAAAAAAAATCAAGCAACTACACCGGAAGGCTGTTGTTTAGCGGGCTTTCCGGAGACAGCATGGTTTGGCAAAGGGATCACCAAATTTGAGCAGCATAAAAGCACCATTG